>ERZ1026792.789-NODE-789-length-23477-cov-3.895332_pt1 | contig 23477 bp, 18 predicted proteins | sample MGYA00520884_ERZ1026792 | MGnify/ENA primary metagenome ERZ1026792 (study PRJEB33270, sample SAMEA104284473) | anaerobic digester metagenome | biome: Anaerobic digester microbiome; feature: mesophilic sludge digester; material: Anaerobic digester biomass | place... | reverse complement strand
GTGAGGGGCTTTGGAAAACATAGCCGATCGTTCGGGCAGCTTTGGCTACAGTTAATGCGTGTGTTTCCACACCTTCTAAGAAAACCTTGCCCTTTGTTGGTTTAAGCAGCCCCAAGGCTTGTTTTACCAGCGTCGTTTTCCCTGAGCCGTTGTGCCCTAAGATAGCAATGACTTCGCCGGCATGGATCTTGAGATTGATATTGTGCAACACTTCTGGCGCATCGTCATGATAGCGAAAGTGGACCTGCTGAAATTCAATCAGCGGATTACTGGTATCTAATAGTGGAACCGCAGGTTCGAAATTGGGCTGTGGCTCGGCTTTAGCGCGTTCAACAACAACTTGAGCAGGCAATTTTATCTTGTGATAATCTACCACTTGAACGAGACCTTGAATATCGCCATGAAAGCACATTCGACCGTCTTCCATATAGACGACCCGCTCAGGTTCGATGGTTAAGACGTCCTCAACCCGATGTTCGACAAGCATGATTGCCATGCCTTGATCGGCAAGCTCTCGGAAGAGCAGCAAGGCTTCCCGTGCAGAGGCAGGGTCAAGGCTTGCCAAGGGTTCATCTAAAAGCAGGATTTTGGGTTGCATGGCTAACACACCTGCCAGTGCCACCTTTTGTTTTTCACCGCCAGAGATGCCGAAAGTTTCTTTGTCGCGTAAGTGTAAAATGTGCAAACGTTCTAATGCAGCTTCTCCACGCCGGATCATTTCCTCGCGTGGTAAACCTAAATTTTCCAACCCGAAGCACACCTCGTTGAGAACATAGCTGCCCAAAATCTGCCTTTCGGGATCTTGCAATAGCGTGCCCACTTTTTGAGAAATTTCTGCTAACTTCATCCCCGCATTGCTTTGCCCATAAATTAAGATATCTCCCGAAAGCTTGCCACGATAAGAATGCGGGATGAGACCATTGATGCAACGTAGTAATGTAGTTTTGCCACACCCGCTGGAGCCAGCTAACAGCATTACTTCGCCAGGGTGTAATTCTAAAGATATATCTACGATGGCTGGATTGTTGCGAGACCGATATTGGAAAGATAAATCACGAATGACCAGCGGTAAAGGATCGGTATCAGCCATTGAGGCGGACCTCAACGATATCATCAATCTGCGCAGCAAGAGCCTTTTGGGCGTTGCCATTCACTTGAGCAATCTCGATATAGCCCTCGCTATCCTCCAGCGCTACGAGGTCACCGGGCTTGGCATGCCCGTAGGAGGGAACCAGACCGTGCAGCGTCTGACCATGGAGCGTAAAGGTTACGTTTGGGAAGTCTTTCACCCATGCAGCGGGCAAATCTGTGGTTAGGTTCCCAAAAACATCAGCTAAAAGGATATGAGCCTGATAGCCTTGTGGAGTGCGTATAGGTTTAGGTAAGGGTGTGCGCACAATTTCGGTGATAGGCGTGCCGAGTTCACTGAGGGGAACGCCAGCCGCGAGATGTGCGCCGCAAGGAGCAAAAATATCGCGTCCATGGAAGGTATGGCTCACGTTTTTCAGCCAAAATTGAGGCTGATCAAGACAGACCAACTGGATAGATTCTCCCGCAGCCTCTGCATCCTCCAGTAGGGGAGTGAGCAAGCCGTTATCAGGCGCAATAAAGAACTGACTGCCAAAACGTGCGCCAATAGCTCGTCGTTCTGTGCCGACGCCCGGGTCGATAACCGCAACGTGCACGGAACCCGAAGGAAAGAATGGCACCGCGCGCCACAATGCAATGGCACCCTGGCGGACATCCTGCGGGGGAATTTCGTGGGAGATGTCGGCAATCTGTGCATCTGGAGCAATGCCCCAAATTACGCCTTTCATCGTGCCAACGAAGCCATTTAGATTACCAAAATCTGTTGTTAGGGAGATAACGGTCATGCTCTAAGATTAACCTTAGGATAATAATACGTCAAGGGAAATCCTCATTGAAATGGTTTACGGAAAGTACTTCATAAAATTGCACCAAAACTTGCTAAAAAAAGCACAAATTCCCCTTGTATTTTGGAAAAATCGATGTATACTAAGTATGTTAGTTCAGTGTACTAACTAACTCATATCGGAGGTGAGTTTTGACCCCTAAGAAAGCGACCCAACAGCTTACCAAGCAACATAACCGCGATCTTGTTCTTAGAACGATTATCGAAAATCAACAGATCAGCCGCGCTGATATCGCCCGTGCAACCAAACTTACCCGAGCCACTGTCTCCGAGGTTGTCTCTGGATTGATGGCAGAAGGCTTGGTGGAGGAGGTGGGCTTGGATACCTCTGGCAATGGTAAGCCTTCTATACTGCTTAGCTTAGTGCCTGATTCGCGTTATCTGATTGGTTTGAACCTTGGTCAGGATAAATTCATTGGCGCAATTGTCAACTTAAGTGGTGAAATCAAAGAGACGGTAGAAGTCCCTATTGTGGGCAGCGATGGCGAAAAAGCTTTGCAATTTGTATATGAGATTCTCAATCAATTGCTGGCTAAAGGTTGGGAGCCCATCATCGGTATCGGTATTGGTACGCCAGGTCTGGTCAACACACGGGAAGGCAAAGTTGTCGATGCGGTCAACCTGGACTGGGAGGATCTGCCGCTGGCAGCGTTGTTGCAGGAGCGATACGGCTTGCCGGTCTCCGTTCTGAATGACAGCCAGGCGACTGCTATTGGCGAGTTTGTCTATGGCGGGCACCATTCTGAAAGCAATTTGATCGTAATCAACGTTAAACATGGCATTGGTGCTGGGATATTAATCAATGGACAGCTCTTTCAGGGGGATGATGGCTCCGCTGGGGAGATTGGGCATGTGCGTGTGCATGGAAATGATTTGCCTTGTCGTTGCGGGCAAATTGGCTGCTTGGAAACACTCGCTAGTGCCCAAGCTGTGGTTAGAAGGTATAAGGAACTTTCCAAAGAAGCTCAGCTGGTAAGCTTGGATGAGGTTGAGAAAAGATTGGAGGCTGGTGATGGTATTGCCCGCCAGGTTGTCTTGGAAGCTGGATGTTCCTTGGGGGAGTTTATTGGATTTCTGAGCGCAACACTTAATATTCAAGAAATTATCCTTACTGGAGATATGACCCGCTTCGGCGAGCCTTGGTTGAACGCTGTGCGGCAAGCTATGCTGCAAAGCGCTTTGGAACGCCTGACCCAGGATACGCAATTGGAAGTGGGAGAGCTGGATTACCGCGCTTGTATTTTAGGCGCAGCAGCCCATTTTCTCATGGATGGTTATGCCCTTCTTTTTAGACAAGCTGAAAGTTAGCCATGCTTAAAGAATTAATAAGACCCGCGATTTTACCACCGCTTGACGCCGCTTTTCAGCCTGCTGCGCTCAGTAACCGATCGTTTCGCAACCTCGCAGCGCGTGATGGTGTGCCTTTTGTCATTGGTTTAGAACGCAAAGGGAATGAACTTTCGCGTTATGAAACCAGAGTATTTCCAGAGGGGCATCCACATTTTGCCCAGAATTATGCTTACATAGAACGCTTGGTTAAATTTTTACTATGGCAGCATGGCGGCTATCGCATCTATTTAGGTGGATCAAAAGCGTTGGGTGAATATATTCGCGACCTGTACTCCCATAATGGTGAGCGGGCTTTTGACTCTACCTTTATGGGTGACCAGGTTTATGAGGCTGGATTTGAGGTGTGCGTATGTACTCCGGAAGAAGTTCCGGCGCAAAAAGAGAGCGGCAAAATGCTCGGTGGTCATTGGGATGGTTGCCGGGTAGGTTTTGACTTAGGAGCCTCAGATTACAAATTAGCCGCGGTGATCGATGGTGAATCGGTTTTTAATGAGGAAACGATCTGGGAACCGCACAAACATTCCGATCCGAGCTATTACTACCACGAAATTTTAGGTGCTTTGCAGCGTGCAGCCTCAAAGATGCCGCGCTTGGATGCGATTGGCGGAAGCTCAGCTGGGATATACATTGATAATCGCCCGGTAGTTTCGTCTCTGTTTCGAGCTGTGCCAGAAGAGCACTTTAGTGCAATCAAGGACTTATTCATCAACATCCAAAAGGAAATGAAAGTTCCGCTGGAAGTGATCAACGATGGCGAAGTCACTGCTTTAGCAGGAGCTATGTCCATTGGCGAAGGTTCTATCCTTGGGATTGCGCTGGGCTCTAGCGAGGCAGCTGGATTTGTTGATGCGGATATGCATATTACCGGCTGGTTGAATGAGTTAGCCTTTGCCCCGATTGATTACAGCTCTGAAGCACCGATTGACGCTTGGTCAGGAGATCGCGGTTGTGGGGCTTCGTATTTTTCTCAACAAGCTGTTTTTCGTCTTGCACCTCGAGCTGGTATTGATATTCCAGCGGAGCTAAGCGATGCAGAAAAACTAAAGTATGTGCAGGAAAAATTAGAAGCAGGCGATAAAGGGGCAATAAAAATATGGCAGAGCATGGGAGTTTATCTCGGCTATGCCTTGGCGCATTATGCGGATTTTTATGATTTCAAACACGTTCTAATTGTTGGCAGATGTACTTCCGGCTGTGGAGGTGAGCTTCTCGTGGAAGGCGCAAAAGCAGTCTTGGAAGCGGAATTTCCCGAATTATATAAAAGTATCACGCTGCATCTCCCCAATGAAAAATTCCGCCGGCTTGGTCAGGCGGTTGCCGCAGCCAGTTTGCCAGATTTGAGATGAGAGTAGAAAATGAAATTTAATTCTAAAACCGCTGAAATTTATATCCCAACTGGTTTGCCCGTTGAGCAAGCCTTAGCCCGCACTACACACCTTTGCGTTGCTGCGCATCAAGACGATATCGAAATCATGGCAGCTCAACCGATATTGGCGTGTTTCCATCAGGCAGATAAAGCCTTCACCGGTGTAGTTGTCACTGACGGGCGCGGCTCACCTCGGGACGGTCTCTATAAAGATTACACGGATGAAGCGATGCATATGATCCGCTTTAGCGAGCAGCGCAAGGCAGCTGATGTGGGTGAATATGCTGCCATGGTGTTGCTCGATTACCCAAGTAAAATGGTTAAGGACCCTATCCATAATGAGCTCGTGGAAGATCTAATTACGCTCTTGCGGGCAACCAAACCCAAAGTTGTTTACACCCACAACTTAGCTGATAAGCACGATACGCATGTGGCAGTCTCGCTTAGGCTGATCCAAGCGTTGCGCAGCTTGGCTCCTGACGAGCGCCCGGTACAGGTCATCGGCTGTGAAATTTGGCGCTCGTTGGATTGGATGGTGGACTCAGAAAAAATCGTTATGGATGTTTCTGAGCATCAAAACTTGCAAGCTGCTTTGCTCGGTGTCTTCGATTCGCAAATTGCAGGCGGTAAGCGCTACGATGCAGCTGCGCTAGGCCGGCGGCTGGCAAATGCCACCTTTTTTGAATCCCATGCAGTGGATAAATCCAATGGTTTGATCTTTGGGATGGATTTAACCCCGCTTATTCAAGATCCCAGCTTGGATGTATCCAGTTATGTCCTGGAGTACATTGATCATTTCAGCCAGGATGTAACCTCACGGATAGGGCGGCTTAGTGCGTCCGCAAATTCCTCGGAAGAAAGATGAAAGGAGGATAAAGGAAGGTTTTTAGATTGTTATGCCTAAATTAAACTTTAAAACTTTTAATCAAACATACTAAAAAGGAGAATTAAGATGCGAAAGAATATTTACTTAGTATTGTCAGTGTTCATAGTCTTAGGCTTGATCCTGACAGCTTGTGGCGGAACCACCGCTACACCGACGGAAACAACGGCTCCTACCACTCCAGTGGAAGAAAGCGAAGAACCTGCTGAAACAACTGCACCTACAGAGCCTGTTGCCGAAAAAGTCACACTGAAAATTTACCTCTTAGACTATACGCCGGATACGATTGAATGGCTAAAGAGCGAAATCAACCCTGCTTTTGAAGCCGCACATCCTGGCGTAACCGTTGAAATCACTGAGGGTACCTGGTCCGGCTGGGATACGACCTTCAGTGGCTTCTTTGCGGCAGGCGAAGGTCCCGATATCATCAATCTTGGGTCGGAAATGAACACGCTCTATGGCGAGAGCTTAGCCGATATGGACCCCTACTTAGGGGAGGCTGCCTGGCCAGAGATCACCAATTTTGGACCCGCGCTGGAAAATGCTAAATATGATGGCAAGATTCGTGGGCTGCCTATTTTCACCGCGCCGCGTTACGTCTTCTGCCGAACGGACATCATGGAAGCAGGTGGCTGGACTACCGGAACCCCAAAGAACTTTGCCGAGTGGGTTGATTTTGCGGACAAGTTCTCGATTGTGGATCCTGCCACGAATTCATTGGTGCAGCAAGCGCTTGTCCCAGTGGATGCTGCCTCGATGGCTGATTGGCAGTGGTGGCTGCTTGTGTTCTACTCTCTGGGTGGAGAACTCTATAAAGAGGATGGCACTCCTAACTTCGACTCCCCAGAAGCCTTGGCAACCACCAAATTCATGCTGGATATGCGCCAGGCTACCTATGGACCTGCATCCGATGCTGTCGGAACACTACCGACTGGTCAGGGTTCAGTGATTGACCGTGATGACGCCACTGGGAAAGATAACGGTGCCGTCTGCTTGGCTCATTCTGGCTGGGCTGCGCCTGCGTTTGACCGCCCCATCTGGGAAAGCATCAGCATTGATCCCTTCTATGGGGATTCCCCGAACTTCCCCGAAAGTACACCCGTTGTTTTAGGCTTCAATGACTGGCTTGCGGTACCAGAATATAGCCCGAACAAGCAGTTAGCTGCTGACTGGTTGAAGTTGGCGCTGAGCAAAGAGGGCGATAATAAGTGGTGCGAAACCATGGGTCTAATCCCGGCTCGAAACGATTCGCAATACGGTTTTGTGGTTGAATCACCGCAGCTGAAACGCGAAGCAGAGCTGGCAGCACAGTATGGCGTTGGTTTTGCCGGCATTAAGGAATCAGCTAAACTTTCCACGATTATGCAGGATGCTTTAGGCAAACTGATTACCGAAGAATTAACCCCAGAAGAAGTCGTCGCTAAGATTCAAGAAGAATATAGCGACGCGCTCAAATAGTTTTTACCTCGTTGATAGGGTTGAAGAGGTTACACTCTTCAACCCTATCCTAACTAAAGGAAAAATTATGCCGGATAATCCTTATATAAATTTATTAGTCACTGCAGCGCTGACAGTTTTGTTTATCATCGGCAGCAGCTATGGGTTGGGTGCATTAGCCCGAGCGATTGTGCGAGCCCGTGGGGGCACACCAAAGCATCAACAAAACACCTTCGCTGGCTATTTTTTTGCTGCACCATGGATTATTGGCTTTTTGATTTTCGTGGCTGTTCCCTTGGGGCTCTCCCTCTACTGGAGTTTCACGGATTACCGCGTGACTTTCACCCATGCTCCCGATTGGGTTGGCTTAGAAAACTATATCCACTTGATAACTAAAGATAGTGGTTTTCGCGCTTCGATTGTGAACACGCTTTATTACACCATCATCGGTCTACCACTCCAAATGGGCATCGCTTTGCTTTTAGCCGTCTTGCTCAATCAAAAGATGAAAGGTGAGCGCGTTTTCCGGATGGCTTTCTATTTACCCGTTGTTTTAGGTTTCAATGCCGCGGTGCTATTGGTGTGGAGGTTGATGCTCAACACAGGTACAGGCATTATCAATCAAATCATCCGTTCGATTTCCACTTCTGTTCCTGCTATTGGATATGTGGTTCGAGCGGGAATTTACGTCCACGAAGTTATCAATGCCTTTTTCCTTGGGATCACGAATGGGAACTTTAATTTATTGAACAAAGTCATCGAGACTGGATTTCCGGCGGCTAACCGGGTGCCGCTTTGGGTGCAGAGTCCGCTTTGGTCGAAGATGCCCATCGTATTGCTTATGATTTGGGGCTGTGGCACGATGATGTTGATTTTCCTGGCAGGTTTGAATAATATTCCGAGAGAACTTAAAGAGGCTGCCGAGGTAGATGGAGCTTCTGGCTGGCAGCGCTTTTGGAAGATTTCTTTCCCATTGCTTAGCCCGTATATTTTCTATAACCTGATTGTTGGGCTAATTTCTACCCTGCAGATCTTTGAACCCATTTATGTGCTTTATCGTGATAATCAACCCTTGGTGCCATCAGCTATCTCTATGGTCTATTACCTGTGGCAAAAGACATTCAGCCATTTCGAAATCGGTTATGGCTCGGCAATTTCATGGGTGATTATGATCATCATTCTGATTATTACGCTCATCCAGTTCCGATTGCAAAACCGCTGGGTTACTTATGATATCTATTAGGATTTTGAAATGAAGCGAAATTGGCAGATCGTCAAAAGTATTGTGCTTTATATCTTATTGACTGCAGCAACCATCATGATGTGTTTTCCGTTGTTCTGGATGATTTCGTCATCATTGAAAACCATTAGCGAGACCAATTCACCCGGAATTGTTTGGATCCCTGCCCAACCATCGCTGCAAGCATACCTCGATTTGTTACAGAACCCTACTTTTTTACGCGTCTACTTTAACTCTGTATTCACGACCACTTTAGCAATTGTGGGCACTCTCATTTCCATCGCAGCGGTTGCCTATGCTTTTAGCCGCATTGAATGGCCTGGTAGAGACATCGTTTTCTTTGTGATGCTTTCCACCATGATGATTCCGCCTCAGGCGCTCATCGTGCCCCAATATGTGCTCTTCAACAAAATCAACTGGGTCGGCACATTCAACCCCATTGTCATTCCAGGTTATTTTGCTGGCGGGGCATCGATGGTTTTCCTATTGCGTCAATCTATGTCTCAGATTCCCAAAGAATTAGACGAATCCGCTTTTGTGGATGGCGCTAGTCACTTTCAGATTTGGTGGAATATTGTCTTACCCTTGGTGCGAGCGCCACTTGCCACTGTTTCCACTTTCCTTTTTGTGGGCTTATGGAATAACCTTTTGGGTCCTTTGATGTACTTACAAAGCGTTGGTCTTTACACTTTACCAGTGTATACCTCGACTCTCTATAACATCAACCAGACTGTTCAGCCCTGGCCAACAATTATGGCTGCAGCCGTGCTCACAACAGTCCCGCTCATCATCGTCTTTTTCTTTGCGCAGCGGTACATCCTGGAAGGGGTTGTGGTCACTGGGATGAAAGGTTAGCATGGACCTGAGCCAGACCTTGGGGCAAAAGCTGTTATTAGCTTTTGAAGGCAAACAAAGCCCTTCAAAGGAAATCATTCAAGCTCTAAAAAGCTTTCAGCCTGCCGGTATAACCTTATTTCGGAGTTTGAATATCGAAAACCCGCCTCAGGTGCGCAGCCTTACCGAGGCACTCCAGAGGCAAGCCAAAGAGATTGGACTACCTCCTCTGCTCATCGCTACCGATCAGGAAGGCGGGCAGCTTATGGCGGTTGGGGAGGGGACAACGCACTTGCCAGGGAATATGGCGCTTGGCGCTAGCGGATCGGTTGAGTTAGCGCGTCGAGCGGGTGAAGTCCTAGGTAGAGAATTAGCCGCCATGGGTATTAACATCGATTACGCCCCATGCGCAGATGTCAACGTCAATCCAAACAACCCAGTTGTTGGTATTCGTTCCTTTGGAGAGGATCCCGAAAAAGTTGCCCAGCTAACTGCTGCAATGGTCGCAGGCATCCAATCCCAAGGCGTCGCTGCGACAGCTAAGCATTTCCCTGGTCATGGAGATGTGGCAAACGATTCACATTATGGCTTGCCAACTTTACCGCATTCCTTAGAAAGGCTGCAAAAGGTGGAATTACCTCCTTTTCGGGCAGCCATTAGCGCAGGCACAAAATTGATCATGACGGCGCATATCAGCTTACCAGCCTTGGATGGACCTGATGCACCCCCAGCTACGCTTTCAAGGAATATATTGCAAAACCTGCTGCGCCGGCAGCTTGGCTTTGAAGGGGTTATCGTGACGGATGCTATGGATATGCGCGCCATCCGCCAAGGAGAGTTCCTTGGTCAGGAGGCTATCCGAGCCGCCCAGGCTGGAGCAGATCTGCTCCTGCTCACGGCAGACCCCAAAGATCAAGAGCGTGTTGCCAATGCACTCGCACCGGCTCTCAAATCGGGCGAGCTTGATTTAGTGGAGAGACGAAATTCAATCAAGCGCATCTTGGAATTAAAGCGCTGGCTCTCAATACATGCTACCATGCCGGAATTAAGTGTGCTCGGCTGCGCTGAGCATGCTCAGGTGGCGCAAGAGATTGCTGAGAATTCGATCACTTTGGTACGGGACCGCCAAAGAATCCTCCCGATTCAGCTGAACGCCAATCAACGCATTGCCTTGCTTGTTCCAGAAATCAAAGATCTAACCCCGGCTGATACCTCATCTTATTTGAAGCTTAGCTTAGCAGATGCACTTAGAGAATATCACCCTTATGTGGACGAGTTTGTCTACCCCTTTAACCCTCAGGAAAATGATATTGCTGCATTACTCCAGCAAGTGGAAAAATATGCTTTGGTAATCATTGGGACACTAAATGCATACAGCCAACCCAGCCAGCAGGCGCTTGTGCATGAAGTGATGAAACGCCGTGTTCCCACAATTGTAGTGGCAATGCGCTTGCCTTACGATTTAGCCGCATTCCCAGAGGTTTCTACTTATCTTTGCACTTATAGCATCGTTGAGCCTTCGATGCAGGCATTGGCAAAGGCGATGTTTGGCTTTGCTGAATTTAGGGGGCGGTTGCCTGTAACAATCCCTGGCTTGCAATAAGTACCCAATCCAACGAAAGACCAATAAGTTTTATATTCGCGAATCAGTGGGGTTGATAGAGCATTATTTTCTATCCTGACCGAGAATTTAATATATTGTTTACAAACCGTAAATATCATCTTGACAAATGGCTTAAGTCTATTAAAATAATTGATATATACACTAAATGGATTGCTCCAAAAAAGTGAAGGAATATGTACACAGAGAAAATGGAGTTTTACAAATCACTCAAAGCAATATTCCTGCATATTGATAACGCAGAAAAAGCGTTTTTAAACCAATTTAAGCTTTCTGTACCACGTTTCTATACCCTGTTTCATATTTACAACCATCCTGGGATCAATTATATTGATCTCACTGACCTGTTGCTTTGCACCAAGAGCAACACCACACGCATCGTGAGAAGTCTACAAAAGGAAGGCTTGATCGATCGCAGAAATCACCCGGATGACGGCCGCAGCTTCCAGCTATTTTTGACCGATGCTGGAAAAGATTTATTTGAGCGCATCTATCCACAATATTTAGCCCATATCAATTGGTTAATGTCTCATTTTACCGATGCTGAGCTGAACCGTTATTCTTTGGTGAGCTATTCCATTGAGAACACCTTAGCCAAAGCGATTCTCGGAGGGCATTCCGCACAAGCAGAGCCACGCTATACCGCAACACAAGCCCTGCAAGAGCAAAGTTTCCCTCTGAATTGCGCGGCTGAGATGTCTGTTTACCAAGGCGAAAAGCCAAACTATTCAAATCTAATCAAAGGAGAAAAGATATGAAGAAAAGTTATACTCTACTCGCAGTCTTTCTGATTGCATCTCTATTGCTTGCTGCTTGCGGACAAGCAACAGAGGCCCCTACCCAAGCTCCAACTGAAGCTCCGACCGAAGCTCCGACCGAAGCTCCAACCGAGGCACCCACGGAAGCTCCTACAGAAGAAGTGACCGAGCCAGCTGGAAAACTAGTAGTATGGGCAGATGATACACGGGCGCCAATTCTGGATACATTGAAAGAAGACTTTTTGGCACAAACCGGCGTTGAACTGGAAGTTGTGCTGAAGTCTGCTTTGCGTGATGACTTCCAGCTTTATGCTCCCGTTGGTGAAGGCCCAGATATTCTCTTCGGCATCCCGCATGACCAAGTTGCTACTATGGTGGCAAATGGGTTGATTGCGCCGGTTGATCTGGGTGACAAAGAGCAGGAATTTTTACCATCTGCTCTTGATGCTTGTATCTATGACGGTGTGCTTTACTGCATGCCCTATGCTACAGAGAACCTGGCTTTCTTCTATAATACTGATCTCGTAGAAGAACCGCCCACAACCTGGGATGAAGTTGTCACCATCGGTGAAGCGCTCAAAGCCGAAGGTAAAGTCGATTACATTATGTCTGTAACCGGCACCACTTATGACCTCTATCCATTGTATACGGCATTTGGTGGCTACATCTTTGGCAAAGACGCCAATGGTAACTGGAACGACCAGGACTTAGGCGTCGATAGCCCCGGCATGATTGCTGCAGTCGAATGGTTAGTCGAGAATGTGAAAAAGGGCAACTTGCCGACCGACTGGGATTGGGCGAACAACCATGCTCTCTTCGAAACTGGCAAAACCCCATTCATTATGGCTGGTCCTTGGGCATTAGATCGCATTCGCGAATCTGGAATTCCCTACGCCATTACTAACTTCCCGGCTGGTCCAGCAGGTGAAGGCTATCCCTTCTCAGGCGTGCAAACCATTTTGATCAATGCCCAAAGTGAAAATAAACTTTTGGCAGAAACCTTCCTTACCGACTACGTGGCGACAGAAGAGATCATGACCGCTCTCTATGAGAAAGGTCAGCGACCATCTGCTTATCTCCCCGTCCTCGAAAAATTGGATGATCCTGACCTCCTTGCTTTTGGTGAAGCGGGAAGAAATGCTACACCTATGCCTGCCATTCCTGCGATGGGTTCTGTTTGGACAAGCTGGGATGCTGCGGTTGTTTTAGCACGTGATGGCAAGATGACCCCAGAAGAGGCTCTCAAGGATGCGGCTGCTAAGATTCGCAACCTGATTGCTAATCCCCTGTATGGCATGGTCAATGTTCCTGGGTCCTATCAATCTCAGGTGGGTTGCGATGCCGATTGGCTGCCAGACTGCGCTGCCACAGCGATGGCTAAGGGCGATGATGGCAAATGGCACAGCGGTCCATTCGAACTGAAAGCTGGCGATTATGAATGCAAGGTCGCCTTGGATGGCAGCTGGACCGTTAACTACGGTTCGGACGGAAAACAAGATGGCCCCAACTATACCTTCAGTTTACCAGCTGACGGTACTGTGGAATTCATCTACGATGAAGCCACACATATGTTGGAGATAGTCGTTAAGTAACATTGCTTTTGAAAAGAAGGTTGAGGAAGAAATTCCTCAACCTTCTGTTTATTGTTTAAATTTTGGCACATCCCAGTGCCGACGAGGAGGCTTAAATGGCAATTGCGGATTCCTCAGAAGGAAAGCCTGTCCCCAAGAAATTTACTTTAACCACTGTTCTGTGGAAAATATTAATCCTGGCATTTGATGCTGTAGGCGTCTGGTTCATTGTTCAAGCTATTTCTTTAGGTTATGTTGAGCTCGCGATAATCGTGGGCATCATTGTTGTTGGATTTAATATCATCTTTACTCTCGACAAGGGTTATCCTTTCAGGTGGATGGCACTGGGTTTGGCGTTTTTGCTTATGTTTAATATTTACCCCATATTTTTCACCGTGTATATCGGTTTTACCAATTATGGGGATGGGCATTTACTGACTAAAAAACAAGCTTTAGCCCAGATTCAGAAAGTAACATATTTACCAGAAGATGCCAAGACCTACTCTTGGACTGCTTATAGATCTCCAGAAGGAGATTATGCCCTTTGGCTGGTAGATAATTCAGATGGACAGACTTATCTAGCAAAACCCGGAGAGGAAATCATTCCTGCCAAACCTGGAGATCCAGGGATAGGAGAGGCAGATACTAAGGGAATTCCAGTTTCATTGGAAGGTTACACCCGCTTAACAACTTTGCAAGCTGCCGCTAATAAAGAACTTCCGAACATCAAGTTTGGTATAGAAGGGGAAAAGACGGTTCAGATTCGCACGTCGAAAGAAGCCGCCGAGCTTGAGCTGAGATATAAGTACGATGAGGCTACCGATACTATCATCGATCAATCTAATGGGGATATATATTTCAACAAAGAAGGCACGTTCACTACCAAAGATGGGAAGACGATCAGTCCAGGTTTTCGTGCGACGGTCGGTTGGAAGAATTTCCAAGAAGTCTTCAATAGTCCAGCCCTGAGAGGGCCACTATTAACCATGTTGATTTGGAACTTTATCTTTCCAACCCTAAGCGTGCTTACCACGTTCGCATTAGGCTTGGCGATATCCATTATGTATAACGAAGAAGGTTTCCCGCTAAAGAAACTTATTCGAACCCTTCTTTTGATTCCTTACACCATCCCAAGCGTAATTTCTATTTTGATCTGGCGTGGTATGTTCAATACCGAATTTGGGGTGATCAACCGCACGTTGATTGATTTAATTGGCGTTGCTCCCCGGTGGACTTCAGAACCCTTCTGGGCACGCACTGCGGTTATCCTCGTCAATCTTTGGTTAGGTTTCCCTTATATGATGCTCATCACGAGTGGTGCATTGCAGTCCATCCCTTCTGAAATTTATGAGGCGGCTGTGGTTGATGGAGCCAGTGGGTGGCAGCGATTTTGGAAAATCACCCTCCCCTTACTTTTAGTGAGTGTAGGTCCGTTGCTGATTTCATCGTATGTCTTTAACTTTAATAACTTTAACTTAATCTATCTGCTCCTTGGAGGCGGCCCGCCCATTCCAGGCGCCGCCACGCAAGCTGGCTACACAGATATTTTGATCAGTTACATCTATAACTTAGCTTTTGCTCCTGGCGGCAGAGGTGTCCGTTACGGATTGGCTTCAGCGATGTCCATGATGCTGTTCATTATTGTGGGAGCCATTACCTTGTTCCAGTACCGCTTCACGAATATGTGGGAGGAGGTGAGTGAAAATGTCTAACATTGCTCAAACCTACAAAAGGCTTCGTAGCTCACAGAAGTTCCAAAAGCGATTTGGGGTTGCTATTCGCCTAATCATCGCAGTCATACTGATTGCATTTTCGATCTTCCCAGTTTTGTGGATCGTTTCAGCCTCCTTTGATAACGCAAACTCGTTGGCAACCCAAAGCCTGATTCCAGCGAATGCAGGTATTAAAAATTACCAACGCCTCTTCAACAAGGATCCCAACTTTTCTTTCGGCGAATTGAAATATTGGACTTGGTTATGGAATTCAATTAAAGTCTCTGGGATTAATACTATCTTGGGCGTGTCAATCACGACTATGGCAGCTTATGCATTCTCGCGGCTGCGATTCAAGGGTCGGGTGCCAATTCTCAAGAGTATATTGCTTATCCAGGTGTTCCCCAACTTGCTTGCCTTAGTTGCAACCTTCGCCCTCGTTTCGAATATTGGGAATATCGTACCAGCTTTGGGACTCAACACCCACGCCGGTCTAATTATGGTCTACTTGGGCGGTTCGATGGGCATGAACATCTGGCTGGTGAAGGGTTATATGGACACCATTCCGCGGGATATCGACGAATCTGCGCATGTGGACGGCGCTAATGACTGGCAAGTCTTCACTAAGTTGATCTTACCATTGATGCGACCTATCCTCGTGACCATTGGAATTCTGAGCTTTATCGGCACCTATGGAGACTTCTTGATGGCAAGAGTGCTGCTCAATGACTCCAGCAAATATACATTGATGGTTGGGTTGCAGCTCTTTACCTCCGGACAGTTTGATAAAAAGTGGGGTGTGTTTGCTGCCGGCGCGCTGATTGGAGCGCTGCCGATCATGCTGCTCTACTTCCTCTTGCAGGATCAGATTGTAGGTGGGCTTACCAGAGGTGCGGTGAAGGGGTAAACACCAAATCGGCTAAGAATTAAACGAAAAATGAGATTGATCTTATCTGGATCAATCTCATTTTTAATTTTGCGGCTGTAAAGTGGTAATCTAAACGTTTATTCATACTTTAGCGCCGAAACCGGCACGAGCGTGGCGGCATTAAGCGAAGGGTACAAACCTGATATTAAACCAACAATGGTCGCGAAGACAATTGCGAAAATGGGAAGCCAGAAGGGCGTAACAGTCGCGAGCATCGTGTTTCCCATATAGCCTTGGGCAGAGGCTTGGCTGGCAAGATAAGAACTGGAGAGGATGTTGATCAGCTTGCTGACCCCCCATCCTAAGATGGAGCCACCCACGCCCCCAACAAAACCAATTCCGCTCGCTTCTCCGAGGAAAATCGCTAAAATATTATTATTGGTTGCTCCGATTGCCTTCATAATCCCAATCTCGCGCGTGCGTTCGAGGATGGACATAGTCATGGTATTGGCGATGCCAATGGCAGCCACGAGCAGTGAGATTGCGCCGATTCCGCCAAAAATAACTTGCATGGTGGTAAAGAAGCTATTGATCCCCTGCACCATTGATTGCGGGGTATAAGCCTGCAACCCCAAGCCGGTAATCTGATCAGCAACATCCAGTACAATCTGGGGGCTTTCAGCTTTCACAATGACTTGGTTGTAGCCTTCCTTTTCACGATTTATCCGCTGCCCTCGCCCCCATTCATTCCAACGCGTAATTTCATCCAAAGTCATATACATGCTGTAATCAGCTTCTCCGCGGGTTTCTTGCAACACGCCAGCCACTTCCATGCGATAGGTACGTCTTGTTTCCCCACCTTCCTCATTCCACTTGATGAGTGTGACATTAAGAATCTTACCCATCAAATCGGGTGGATCAATTGGTCCTTCATCGTAGCGTTGATTAGGGTCATAGAAATTGCGATTAACATAAGCGCCAACAATGATTTTACCCATGCCAAGTTCTGTGGTTCCCTGAGATGCTTCCAAGTTCATATCCTTAAGATCGGACACACTTACGCCTTGAATATTCCCCCAAGAGGATAGTTTATCTAATTTGATTTCCGTTCCGACACTAAGGTAATCTTGGATAATTACCCGTTCAACCCCAGGAAGAGCTTCAATTTCTGAAATCTTTGAAGGCGTTAGTAAAACAGCCTCTTGTTGTTCTTGCTGAGATCCGCCTACCTTAACTATTCCAACCATTTCTCCGCCATAGGTTGGATATACCGTGATGCTGGAAAGGTCACTAATTCCCCAAAGAGATTCAGTGGCAGCTTTTTGTAAACCAGCACCCAAGGAAACTAAGGTTACTACAGCGGCTGTGCCAATCATTACACCAATTGCAGTGAGCAACACCCGCCCTTTGCGCCGGCTGAGGTTTGCTACGATCAAACTTACCAGATCTGAAAATCGCATAACTTGTCCTTCAGTTGATTTTTACTTAAAGATATCCCTAAAACCATGCTATTTTTGTGGCACAATGATTTCTCCTCCGGGTGGCATGGTTTCCTCTCCGCCAGAGGGAACGCCTTCGGGAGCAGACTCGCTGCTGGTACCAATGCCCAAAAAGCCTTTGATAGCATTCCAAATTTTGGCAAAAAATCCTGTGGGTTGTTCCGGCTCGGTCGGCATCTCTGGAGTACCAGGTATTGGTTCCTCGGGGATAGCCATAGCCGGCTGCACTTCGATCTCCATGCTGGATTCATACGTGCGCAATTGGTTGAAATCATCGGTATAGTTGATTGTGATGTTAATCTTGGCTTTGCCTTCCATGAAGGGGGTATACATCGCATCGAGCGTGTAGTAGCCTCCCGGATCGAGGTTGCCTACCAGCGATGTGCCGTTCATGATCTCCCCGGAATCGGTGGTCACCGTCATATTGCCCAATACTGTTGACTTTCGAGAAAGGTTCGTGATCTGGAGGGGCAGGGTTGTAGGTGTTCCGTTGAAGAACATGCCTGGGTCGCGGTAAAAGCTGATTTCCAGCTGTGGTAGCGAGTAGACGAGCAGCGTGATCGCTTGATCGTCGATGACGCGCAAGCCATTTTCTGTGTAGGAAACTAGCGAGATTTTTAGAGGATATGCACCGGGTACTGTGCTTACGTTAACTACAAACTCTTGCTCAGTCTCAATCTGAGAACCCATCGCCAGGTCACCCAGCAGGACAATATTTGAGCTGCCCACCGGGGCAAAGTTGGCAAAGTCGGCTGTGGATCCTGAAACGCCGGCTTGGGGAGTGCCCTGCTCATTAGGCAGCTGCCCAGACCCACCACCGTAAACAAGAGAAACATTCTTTGCGTTAGTAGTACCAACGTTGGCAATCGTCAAGGACAATTTAAAGGCACTCCCAGGTTGCAAGGGATCAAGATCAGTGCTGTATTTGGAGATAACCAGCTGGGGTTTGTTTTCAGAACCAGGCGTAGGGGTCTGGGTGGCGCTGCCACTGGCAGACTGTGCGATAGCAATATAGAAAATAAAGCTGGTGGTGTAAGGCGTGCCCGCTTCGTCAGTGTAAGCGACGTTTGCATTGATCACCCCAGAATATTTCCAAGTGCTGTAATCGCTGACGCGGAATCGCAAGGTTGCTCCTGGCCGGTCTCCTTTGGCAATATTGTTGAGCGTAAAAACACCGCCATCGAGAGGGATGAAATCCTCACTGGTGAAAGTCATCACCACATTATGCGCAACGGAATCGCTATTGTTAGCCAGGACAAAAGTGAAATTGAAAGGTGCCCAGGGCGAAACGCCGTCATTAGGACCGGGGGAATAAGATTCTATATACAATAGAGGTTGTGTCAGTTGAGGCGTGGAAGTGTCTTGAGGTGTTTGTGCTGCAGCTGGTAGGTTAATGCTAAAAGCTCCCAGCACTACAATGATTAAAGATATAAGCAGAATATTTGTTGTAGATTTTTTCATTTTAATTTGTGCCTTCCCAAGAAAGTTGTTCAATAGTTTGATGATATATTTCCTCACTGACTTCCTTTCCATCCAAGAGGTAAATCGTCTGTGTGGCAAAAGAAAGCATACGGGGATCATGCGTAGCTACTACGATGGTCTTACCGCTTTTCTGTAAATCAGCCAAAGTGTGCATCACGGAAAGCCCGCTGGTTGTATCCAGATTGCCTGTAGGCTCATCGGCGAGGATAAGCACCGGGTTATTGATGAGTGCACGCGCGATCGCTACGCGTTGTTGTTCCCCGCCGGAAAGCTCCGTAGGCTTATGCGTCATGCGATCGGCGAGCCCGACTTCTTCTAACTTTTCGCGGGCGCGCTGTTTGCGCTGTGCTGCCTGCACTCCAGCAAAGCGTAGCGGGAACCCTACATTTTCCTCTGCGCTCATAGAAGAGATGAGATTGAACGATTGGAAAACGAAACCAACTTTATTGCGCCGATAAGCAGCAAGTTCTGTTTCATCAAGAGCTTCTATTTCCTCACCATCCACAAAAATCGAACCGGAGGTAGGCCAATCCAGACCTCCGATTAAGTTGAGCAGCGTGCTTTTACCCGATCCAGATGGACCCATGATGACGGCAAAAGCTCCTTTGGGAATTTCGATGGTAATACCATCCAGAGCTTTCACGCCAACTGTATTCATCCGGTAGTACTTTTTTAAATCTTGTGTCTGGATAAATCCATTTTCCATATTCGTGTCCATGTTAGAAGAAATAAAAGCCACTTGAAGTCGAAAGGCTGCTTAATACTGAAGAAAGTAACGCGGGCACAGCCATCAACAGCAACATAGTAATAGCTGCAATCAGTGTGGCTTCATTAGCCTTAGATTTCGAAAGACCAGAAAGCGGCACAGCGCCTACTAATAGCAGAATTACATGCCAGACATAATACAGATCGATATTCGCCAGTATGCCGCGCAGAAAAACACTGAAGCCTTCAGCGTCAGCTGCAATTAATGAAGATAGACCGCGATTTTCGATAAGGCTATGTGTGGTTAGTACCGCTATTATCTCTACCAGCAATCGTAAAGCAAGAGGCGTCATCGTCCAAGCTACCAGATTACTCACTTGCTGCCGGCTGCTGCGGCTTCCAAAAAGTGTGATGGAGAGATGTAGAATGCTGCTCAGGAGAAACCAAATCAACCAGAAGCCTGCTATACGGGTCAATATAGGAAAAACATACAGAAAAAGCGGTGAAGTCTGCATAGCTTGAGATTGCATAAAGGCATTTTGCTCTTCTGTTGACCAATACTGGAAGTTCTCAGGGATTTCTGCACCAGACTGGATAATGACTCTCTGAATAGGCGCTTCAACGACAACCGCTAATATAACCAAAACGGTAATGATCAATAGTGGTGTCTGCCAATTCGCTTTCTCTTCAGCTAAGATTTTGGAGATCGTCTTACGCGGGTGAATTAAGATTTCGAGCAACCAGTTCCAGCGTAAAAAGTGAAATGGGCGTGCTTTATTTTCCTGTTCAGTTTCGGCCATGGCATCCTCTTCTTAGGAGTGTAAGTATATAGCTATTAACGGATAAAGTTCTGAAATAGTTCCAGATCCAACTTAGCCTTGTTAGTGGGGTTATCTCACTGGTTGGACCAACCCGTCGGGCTAGCAGGTTCCATGTGCCAAGAGGATTACGCGCTTACCCTGGCGGTAGAGTCGGTTGTATTCTCGGCAAGCTTCTGGCGTACGCAAAACTATAAGTTTTACGCCTGCGTCTTCAATCTCTTTCCGAGCTTTCTTACCGATTTCTAAAGCACCCTCGACCCCATTACCGATAATCAGTACCTCTGGCTTGAGCGCCAATGCCCGCCTAACCATGCCGGCTTTCAGCTTATGTCCTTTGCGCTCGTGCCAAGCGCTTACACCTTCTGGAGAAAGGAAAATGTCCTTGCCAACTCCTTCTTCTGGGCTGTGTATTTTGCCATCGATTGTAAAAGTTGCCCATTCAAAGTGGGTAATCGGACCTTTAGGATCAGCAAACATTTCTACCTCTGCTTCAATTGTTCTTTTGCAAGTGAATCACTTTCCACTTCTTTGTGGCACACAAACTGCGTGTTTGCAGCAAATTTGCCGGTTTTGCTGTTTTCATCATTATAATGGGGAAGGCAATCGACCAATCCAAAGGAGTACACAATGGAACGAGAACTCAAACAATTTATCGATCAGACCATGGCTAAAGGCGCTACTTATGTGGATGCACGTTGGTATCCTTTTGAAGAATCCAACTCTTTAGTCATGTGGAATGGAAACTTGAAGGCACTCAATGCTTCCTCCGAGAGCGGGGTAGGGGTGCGAGTGCTCTACCGAGGAGCTTGGGGTTTCTCTGCCTCTTCTAGCATAAGCAACCTTGGGGATATCTTTGATAGAGCATTGGATAACGCACGCGTAGCAGCAGAGCGCGTAACTTTCCCGGTGCGCCTGGCTGAGAAAGATGCTTTACATGCCTCTTTTTCTAGCCCTAATGCTATCGATCCATTTACCGTTCCCATGGCTGATAAAGTTGCTTTTCTGCAACAGATGGATGCGGCTCTCAACCAACCCGGTGTAATACAACGTATCACTGCAGTGGAATTTGTCAAAAAGAAAATCATTTTCCTTGATTCGGAAGGCAGTCAAATCGAAAAGACGATAATCGATGTCTTCCCCATGATCATGGTGATGGGCATGGATAAAGATGGCGGGATGCAGAGGCGTAAATTTCGGGCAGGCAGGCTAGGCAAAACGCGCGGATGGGAAACGCTCGATACCGAGTTCTTTACTGCTCAGGCTGAGCGCATCACCCGCGAGCTTAACGAGCTCCTGGTGGCTGAAGACTGCCCCAAAGATCGCTGCTCGGTGATCTTACTGCCTGGCATCATGTTCTTGCAGACGCATGAGACTATTGGGCATGCCTTGGAGTTGGACCGTATCTTGGGCTACGAATTGGCTTTTGCCGGCGGATCGTTTGTTCGCTTGGAAGATTTCGGTAACCTGCGTTATGGTTCACCTAAACTGACGGTACGGGCAGATGCCACACTGGAAAACTCGCCGGGCAGCTTTGGCTTTGATGACGACGGCGTCCCAGCTCAAAACAACCTTCTCATTGATAAGGGCATCCTTGTAGGCGCGATTACCGGCAGGCAGATGGTTGAAGAGGCGAATGCCAGAGCCCGCCGCCAGATTTTTGAGGGAAGTTCTGGCGCTAATCGAGCAACATCGTTCTACCGCGTGCCTATCGAGCGTATGACGAATATTAATATTGATCCAGGCACAGACGGTGACTTAGCCGACATCGTGAAGCACACTGAGCGCGGCGTTATCCTGGATGGGGATAAGAGCTGGTCGATTGGCTCCAACCGCGAGCAATTCCACTTTGCCACCGACATCGGCTGGCTGGTTGAAGACGGTGAGGTAAAAGGTGTGCTCAAAAACACCACCTATAAAGGGGAAACACTCAAGTTCTATAATTCGCTCACAGCCGTGGGCGACGAGCGTACGTGGCAAGTGGAATATGTAAATAACTGTGGCAAAGGACAGCCAAATCAGATCATGCAATTGGGGCATGGCGTGCCTGTTTGCCGCTTTGATGATGTGACTGTAGGAGAGTAGCCATGGAAAAAAATGTGATTAGCTTACTCAAAGAATTACGCGCTTATGCGCTGCAAAAAGGCTTGCAGGCAGCCATTTTTTACCATGAGGAAGATAGCTACCTGATGCGCTTTGCCAATTCGGCTATCTCCCTCAATACGAATGAGCACCTTATCCGCCTGGAAATCAATGTTTATGAGGGCAAAAAACGCGCCACTTATTCCATGATCGCCGACCCGGAAAAGTTGGAACCAATCAAGAAGGGCATTGACATCGCTGCTGAGATGGTGGAGCATGCGCAGCCGCTTACTTATACTCCAACGCTTCCGCGCTATGAACGGGATGTGATTGACATGCAGGCATTTGACCCCTTCTTGGCGAGCCTGACAAATGCTGACCGCTTGGCATATTTCAACCAAGTGGCGCGAGGCTTAGAAAGCGATGACGTGAAACTATCTGGCATTTTCTCTAACGGCATCACCACCACCGCACAAATCAGCACCACTAGTGAACACACTCAGTATTTTGCTTGCACCGATGCGCAAATTGAAGTGGTGTTGGCGCACCAACAGCTCAAATGGGAAGTGAATGCCCAACAATCCGCCCAAGCAAAAGTAGATTTGGCGCCTGAGCGTTTACATAATGACTTAGCGCTGATGCTGCACCATTACCAACACGACCAAGCCCTGCAATTACCTTTGGGCAAGTATACGGTAGTGTTTGGTCCGGCTGCGATTGGGGATGTACTGGACATGCTCGCCATGGTTGGGCCTAACGGTGGCATGATGAAGCGCGGATATTCTTTTCTAAGTGAAGAAAAGTTAGGGCAGAGCGTTTTTTCGCCATCGTTCACCCTGATTGATGACCCCGAGCGGCGTGAAACCTTTCCTCTAAGTTATGATCTGATGGGAATACCGCGCAAGCCATTCCCCTTATTTGAAGATGGTATTTTCAAAGCTTTCTTTTGGGAGCAGGATGATGCTGATGAATTTGGCGCCCAGCCAACCGGGCACACGGTAGATCACCTCAATTTGTCTATGGCTGGAGGGGAGCGCTTGATGCCTGGGTTAGAGGAACTCCTGGCGATGCCGCGGGATGAGGATATCCTTTACATTCCTTACCTGCACTATATGAACATCGTCAATCCTTCGGCGGGGATGATTACGGGCAGCTCCCGCTTTGGTAATTTATTACTTAAGAAAGATGGCAGCGTGCAGGTCCCCTATAATGTGCGTATCACACAGACTTTTGAGGATCTCTTCGGCGAAAACATTGAGTGGCTGGCGCGCGAGCAGACCGTGCACAATACCTCCAACAGCTACGGGAAGCGTAACCC
>ERZ1026792.778-NODE-778-length-23674-cov-4.587761_pt1 | contig 23674 bp, 21 predicted proteins | sample MGYA00520884_ERZ1026792 | MGnify/ENA primary metagenome ERZ1026792 (study PRJEB33270, sample SAMEA104284473) | anaerobic digester metagenome | biome: Anaerobic digester microbiome; feature: mesophilic sludge digester; material: Anaerobic digester biomass | place... | reverse complement strand
TCTCTAAAGCCCGAAATATTCTTGGCTGGCAATCCATAGCCAATTTGGAAAAAAATATTAAGGATACCGCAAAGTGTTACCGCGCATTGGGTTGGCTATAATATTTGGGTTGCTGTTCCTTCCTTTGGTTGCTGAAGAAATATTGTTGGATGAAAATATATCTGAAACAGATACAATAAGTTATACATTCCGGGAAGTATCTAAAACAGAAATTGAGGATTGGATAAAAAAGAACAGAATGGATACTCGTGAATCTGTTTTCAGTACTGCTCCTCTTCAATTAGACCTGGGTGACCTGTATCATAATTGTTATTTCTATTTAGGGAGAACCAATTTACTGATGCCGGAAAGAAACGGTTTTGAGACCTTTTCCGGAATATTTTCCCCGGCTTTGTATCACGGTTCATTTAATTCCCTGTATCCGGTTAAAAAATATCAAAGAACAATAAATTATACTAATAGAACTTATCCTTTTGCTCCTGTTCTAACTTCTGTGGATGCAGGACTGGGTGATTATGATCATCACTATGCCAGAATAAATTTTGTTAAAAATGAGTTATTTTCTTATTCCGAATTGGAATATCAGGGAGATTTACTTGCTCAAAATGGTTTCTGGTCTGATATAACCGCGGCAGAAACGGCAATGAAACATCGTCTATCCTGGCAGGGAAAATTATTTAACGGGGAAATTGAATATGCAAGCTGGAAAAAAGATGTCGCGATGAATGAATTGCTTCCTGTTTACTGGCAACTCACAAACTTCAAAATTGATTATGAATTACAGCAGATTTATGCGGAATTGGGAATCCCTTGGCTAAAACTGAAACTGCTAAAAGAAACCGAAACCGCTTCTGCTAGAGAATTTTATGAAACATACAAGCGCCAGTCCACTCGGTTTCAGATTAATTCAGAGTATAAATTCGGTTTTGGGCAATATCAAACAATGTATGAACATAACTGGAATAAAGACGATAAATACTTCTGCGGATTCTATGATAAAGAAGAATATAAAGATAAACTTGCCCTCAGTTGTAAAATAAATAGTCCGCTGGAAATTGATTTAAGTGGCGACTGGCTTGACTGGAAACGAGGAAGGATATTTGCTGATCTTGCATATTCCCGTAAAAACTTCGGAATAGGAGTAACCTGCAAACAACTTTTAGGTAAAAATCCTTCTCCCCTGAAGGTTAAAGATATTTTTAATTCTTCAGGAGAACTGGAATTGATAGATATATCCATTCCCCGGGAAGCATCAATTCAATTCAGCTATAACTTTTGGAATATTAAACCCTTAATCGCTTTGGGCAGCAAAGAAATTAAGCAAAAAGCAGACAGCACCTGGTTTAATTTGGATAAACAACAACCCTTCTTACGCCTGGCAATGGATGCTAATTTCACCTGGAAAAATTGGCAATTAACTGCCAGACCTGAATGGGTTATAAGCAAATATTATCAAAACTTGACCGAAAGTCCCGAATACCGATTCCAGAGTGTTCAACAAATAAAATACAATTTACCTTATGATAATTCGGTAGTTGCCGGTTGCGGTATTTATGGTCACTCCGGATATTATGTTGCCAACGCCGCAAACCCTTCGTTAATTGAGGCATCAACAATTCTGGATGCTTGGGCTGGTTTTGATATTAGTAATTATTTTGAATTACGCGCAGGAATTAAAAATGCACTATCTTCAACAATTTATGGTGCTTACTCTGTACCGGTATCACTCTATGTGCAAGTTCTTTGGCTCTATCTGAATTGAAAGAAATGCACAAAATAAAAAAGGCAAAAAGAGAACAGTTAGAGTGCTGGAGTGTTGGAGTGCTGGAGTGCTGGAGTTGGTGAGTTTAATTGTTTTCAGATATAAAAACCTGCATTCTAATTTTACAACATACATCACACATTGATACATTCGTTCAGTGCTCTCGGTATTCTTAATGTCCTCGGTGTAAAAAAATCCGGGTTGTTGATGTGCTTGACAAAAAAACGCTATTTATTTTGAATTGTATTTAGATTATAAATGAGGTTTAATAATTGAAAAATGAAATTATTTGAAACACACGCCCATCTGGATCATCCTGATTTTGATGCTGACAGAGAAACCATAATTAATAAATGCTTCAGCAGCGGAATTGATTATATTATCAATGTTGCTTTTAATAAAGAAACCGCATACAGTTCTTTAGAGCTGGCTAAAAAGTATTTACATATCTTTTCTACCGTTGGCTTTCATCCTCATGATGCTGTGGATTTTGATGCAGAAGTGGTAAAAAAACTGGCACGCGAAAAAAAGGTCTTGGCTATTGGGGAAATCGGACTGGATTTTTTTCGGAATTTATCTCCTTTTACAGTTCAACGAGAGGTTTTTAATAATCAGGCACATTTGGCTGTTGATTATGATTTGCCGGTAATTGTTCACGATAGGGATGCTCATCAGGAATGCTATAATATTTTGAAAAAAAATAAAGTTCAAGAAGCTGTGTTTCACTGTTTTACCGGTGATATTATTTTTGCTCAACAGGTTTTGGATGAGGGCTGGATGATTTCTTTTACAGCTAATATCACTTATGCTAATTCCAAACTGGATGATGTTATTCGTTTAGTACCTTTAGACAGATTTATGGTGGAAACGGATTGTCCCTATCTGCCTCCCTATTTACACCGAGGAAAAAGAAATTCACCTCTTTTTCTGCCTTTGGTTGTAGAAAAAATAGCAGAAGTGAAAGGAATCAGTCCCAATGAAATTGCCGAACTCTCTTTTGCGAATGCTTATCGTTTTTTCCGTGTTCCTCCTGACCCTGTAAAAATATCACATAAAAAAGCCAGCCATAAGAAAACTTAATGTTATATACAGGTTAACTAATTAGCCGGCAAGATATTATGATTTTAAAGTAAAAGGATATATAATGAAAAAAATAGTTATCGTTATCTGTGGCATAGTATTAAGTATATCACTTTGGGCAGGAAATTCCATTTTCTCTTTTTATGGATTCCCTGTGCGGAATTATGGCAGAGATATTTACAGCTTAGGTATGGGAGATACAGGCGCCAGTGATGTTTTTCGTCTCAATACAGGTTATGCTAATCCGGCAATGCACAATAGGAATAACTACACTTTATTTTCTACGGGAATGATTTCAGGTTATACTAAATACCAATCCCGTTATAATGGTGTGAAACATAGTTATAGAGATGATTCTCTGGATTTTCCCTATTTCAATATCAGCATTCCTGTAAACAGACACCGCTTAGGAATTCAGTTTAATTCCCTTTCTTCAGGATTAGTTACTAATGAGCAAACCCTTCAGGACGGCTCATTGGAAAAACAAACTACAGATAAATATCTCTATAAAGCTGATCTGATTTACAGCTACAGTTTTAAAGAAGTAAACCTGGGAATAAGTGTAAACTATTATTTCGGTCATGACAAGCGTTATTTTTCACAGACAGGAAACTATGCCAATTTTGATACTTATGAATCCCTGCTGATGGATTTTAAGAATCCCAGCGTTACAATCGGAGCCATTAAAATATTTGATAAATACAGTATCGGTGCACATTACAATGCTCCAGTAACGATGAAGGGTGAACTGATTCGCAGCTGCATTCACAATACTGAACCTGCTGTGGACTATGAATATAAACTGCCGGAACTTTATTGTGTAAGCTCTACCGTTAAACCATTAGAACAATTTAAGATAACTACAGATATCAGCTTTGAACCCTGGGAATCAATTTCCTCTAATTATCGGGATTGTTATAAGGCAGGAATCGGATTTGCTTATGAACCGGATACTGAAACTCATAAACATATTTTCCTGAAATTGCCTGTGAGGGTAGGTGGTTCTATGCGTCAGTTGCCTTTTTATGATAAAAACGGTAAGGATATTAACGAGTATACAGTCAGTTGTGGACTTACCCTTCCCCTGAAGAATGAAGTAGATAGAATTGATTTGGGTTTTCAATATTTACAACGGGGTGATCTTTCTACTAATAATCTTAGCGATACTTCAATGATGCTGATGATTGGATTTACCGGATATGATATTATTTCAAAAGGAAAAGATAAAACTGCTCCGCGTAATATACCTGAAAAAGAGGATATTGAATGAAGCAGGATGAATCCAATAGTAATATAAGTGAATCTAATGATTTATTATACCAGATTCTTAAATCCCGTAACCTCACTCTTCAGAACTTACAAACTAATCTTGAAATGCTTCCCGATGAGAAGCTTTTTGCCAATATTGACAAAGTGGAAAATAGAATGCGGACTGCCCTTTTTGAGAATGAACCAATGGTGATTTTTGGGCATGATGATCCTGATGGTATAACCAGTGCCTACATTTTGTATAACTTCTTAAATACCTGCGGATATCAAAAACATTGTTATTATATTCCTAACCGCAATCTGGAGCCCCATGGCATTCAAGAAAGTTTTATTGAATTTGTAAGGGAAAATGGTTATCGTTTAATAGTTACGGTGGATAATGGTATTGTTTCCAGGGAAGGAGTAAAAAAGCTTAATGCAATAGGTTGTGAAGTAATAATAACTGATCATCATATTGTGCAACCGGAAATGTTACCTCCCGCTTTTACAATAATGAATCCTCAACTGCCGGAATGCCAATATCCTTTTAAACAGCTTGCCGGAGTAGGTGTTGTTTTAATGCTGATTAGATATTTGGGACGTCTTTGGAATCACCCTGTTGACCCTGCAAGTTACTTTTGGACTGCTGTTGGCTCAATTGCTGATAAGGTTCCTATGGTTGGTTTGAACAGGATTTTGGTCCGCTATGTTTTAGAACATTTTGATGAGGTTCAAGATGAAACAGTAACTTTCCTCCTGCGTAATTATAACCGTATCAATACAATGAGTGATATATTCAACTTTCTGCAATATACATCTCACTTAATAGCTAATGGTCGTGAAGCTAATGGTCAACATACTGCAATGCGTTTTATCCTGCAACTCTCAGAAGCTAAAGCCAAACTTTTTGAGGATTTGGAATGCCAAAAAAATATCTGGGAAAGTGAAATAAATCGGATATTCAAAATTATGGATACTCTGGTAACCGACTTCGTAGGAAACTGGTTTGTGTATTATGATGATGAAGATGTGATACCTTACACACTTTTAGGAACTGCGGCAACTTATGTTGTAGGCAAACTTCATATTCCAGCTATTATCCTGAAAAATCATAATGGTGCTACTGTTTGCGAAGGAAGATGTGGAGAGGATTTTAACATAATGGATGCTTTTACTCATTGTAATATGCATTTAAAGCAATTTGGAGGACATCCGCGAGCAGCTGGTTTTACAATGAATCCTGAGCATTATGATGCTTTTCTGGAATGCTTCAACAGCTTTCTGGAGAAGAATTATCATCCTTCTAAACGGGAAATAATAAGCTACGATGCAGAGGTTAAACCCAAAGACCTGAACCGGGATAATTGGAAAAAGCTGGAAATTTTGTTACCCTGGGGACAGCTAAATACGGAACCTGCATTTTTAATTCGTAACACTTCCAGAGCTGAAATTACCCGTTATGTATCTTTGGATAACAGTGGAATGGATTTACCAGGTAAGGGTAAAGGTGATGTTTTGGTTTTATGGAAAGCTCCCAATCTGGTTAAAGTATTATCCTGGCAACAAAAAAGCAATGAATAAATTTACTGGAGGCAGCTGCAGTTGATTGAGCCCGGTGAAACCTTAAGAAAAGCAATACATATCAGTAGTTTAATAATCCCCTTGGGTTATCGCTATCTGCTGTCTTTCAATCGTGCCTGGGGTTTTTCGCTGTTGCTGATTGCCTTCACTCTTAGTTTGGTAATTGAATTTTACCGTTTTTGGCAGAAGGACTTCCATAAGACCTTTTACCGCATTTTCGGTATCCTGCTTAGAAAGCACGAACGAAAAGATTTTACGGGTGCTACTTATATGCTTTTTTCAGCAGTGATTTGTGTTGCTTTTTTCAGTCCGCTTATTGCTTCCTGTGCTATGGCTTTTTTAACGATAGGCGATACTTTTGCTGCTTTGGTAGGCATCAATTTCGGTAAACGCTGGTTTAATAACGGGAAAAAAAGTTTGGAAGGTAGTTTAGCTTGTTTTGTCAGCTGTTCCATTTTCGGCATCTTGTGGTTAGATAATCCTCCTCTGGCTATTTTAGGTGCTTTATCTGCTACTATAGCAGAATTATGCAATATTCCTCTTGACGATAATATCAAGATTCCAATTACTTCAGCAATAGTTATGACTTTGTTGAGCATCGTAATTTAAAGATAAGGTAGCTATGAAATTATCCTTTATAATTCCGGTATTGAATGAACAAGAATCCTTAAGAGAACTTTACTCTGAAATTGTGCAAAACTGCCAGGGCTATGAATATGAAATAATCTTCATTGATGATGGCTCTGTTGACAATAGCTTTGCTGTTATGCAGGAATTGGCTGTTAACGATGAAAAAGTTAAAGTTGTTAAGTTCAGACGCAATTTTGGTAAAGCTACAGCACTACAGATTGGTTTTAATCTTGCCGAAGGGGATATTATTTTTACTCTGGATGGCGATTTACAGGATAATCCTGTGGAAATCCCCAATTTTATTGCTAAGCTTGACGAGGGCTACGATTTGGTTTCCGGCTGGAAACATAAACGCAGGGATCCATTATATAAAACCCTTCCTTCCAAATTGTTCAACTTCGTTACCACCAAAACCTTCCACTTGAAACTAAGGGACTATAATTGCGGATTTAAGGCATATCGTCATCCTCTGGAAAAAGAACTTGTTCTATACGGTGAAATGCATCGTTATATACCTGTTTTGGCTCATTCCCTTGGTTATAAAGTTGGCGAAATTCCAGTTGCTCATCGCCCGCGTAAATACGGAAAAAGCAAATATGGCAAAGAGCGCTATTTGCGTGGTTTTTTTGATCTTTTAACGGTGAAGATGATTACTCAATACAGTAAAAGTCCTTTGTATCTATTTGGTCGCATCGGTATCGCTTCCACATTTATGGGATTTGTTATCAGTATTTATCTTGCTGTTTTGAAATTGTTTTATGGTCAACCTCTTTCCAATCGTCCTCTTTTGTTTTTAGGTATTTTGCTTATTCTGGGTGGTTTACAGTTTATTTCTATGGGCTTGATTTCAGAATTAATAGTTAATCGCTTCCGCCAAGGAAAGAAAACACCTGTTTCTATCACTCATTGCCTGAATATTGAGTCCTCCGCTCCTTTGTTAGAATCCGATCCATCTTCTGTAAATTCAGGAGATAAGAAATGACGAGGACATCGTTTTTCCCTCTCGCCATCTCACTATTTTATTGCTAAGCTATGGATAATCTTTCAGTTTTTTTTCTAACCCGCTATCTCAAAGCTCCCAAGCGTAATTTATTACGGTTCAGTTTTGTGTTTATGATTTTAGGTATTATCCTCTCCGTGGGTATTTTAAGTGCTGGCTTGAATCTGTTTGAAGGTTATGAAAGGACTTTGAAAGATGTTCTTTTGGGAACTTTTCCTCACATTACTTTAACCAGGTCAAATCTGGAAAATATATCTTCCGACGAAGCTGATTCGCTGATAACTGAATTATCTGAGAGAAATGAAATTCAGCAAATTACTTCTCTGCTTAGTTATCCTGTTATGACAGCCGGAAAAGAAAAAGTGCGGGGAGCAATTCTCAATGCTTATGATTTTACCGCTAAACAACCCTTTCCCCAGGCAAGATACATTCAAAAAGGTAAAAAAATACCTGCCCGGGAAGAAGTTATTATCGGAAAATATTTGGCTAAAGAATTGGGTAAAGATATAGGAGATACTTTGAAAGTAGTTTTTACCCGTTTAGATAATATTTCCGCTTTAGGCATTTTCCCTTCAGAATATTATTTATCAATAGCAGGCATTTACAGCAGCGGATTTTATGAAACAGACCGCTCTTTAATCCTTACCGATATTGCTGATGCCGAATATATGCTGAATGCAAAAACCGGCTTTAGCAAACTGGAAATACACTTAAAACCCGGGGACATAGAAAAAGCTCCGGAAATTGCTCAACAGCTTCAAAAAATTACCGGTCCGGAATATTCAGTTTACCCTTGGCAGACCTTCAGTGCAGGTTTATTACATCTGGTAGAAATGGAAAAATGGTTGATTTTTATTATCTTCTGTTTTTTGGTCTTAATTGCCGGTATAAATGTTATTTCTGCCGTAGCAACCATTATTCTGGATAAAAAGAACGAAATTGCCGTCCTCAAAACCCTTGGAGCCGATCCTACCTCCATTAAAAAAATATTGTGTCTGCAAGTAGGGCTGTCTGCTTTGTTGGCTATTATAGCAGGTCAGATTTTGGGAGCACTTCTCTCCTGGGGTATAGAAAAGCAGAATTTTTATCAACTGAAAGGTGATGTCTATTTTATTGACAGCTTAAATACGAGCATTGATCCTGTAAATCAAATCATCATTTTTATTGTTACCTCCGCTCTAATATTTATCTGTATTTATTTTCCTCTTAAGCAAATAGATAAGCTGGAAATTATAGAATTGCTGCGCAATCCATAAAGGATTATATTATGAAGAAGCTAATTTTCTCTTTAATAAGGAGTTTAATATGATTTGTTTAGCCGGATACGACCTCTGCAAAAGTTACACCGATAGCAATCAGACCATCAATGTTTTACGCCAAGCTACCCTTGAAGTGCAGGAATCTGAACTTGTCTGTATAACAGGAAAATCCGGCTCCGGAAAAAGTACCCTTCTCCATCTTTTGGGGTTACTGGATTCCCCTGATTCCGGAAAAATAATGATCAACGGAAATGTTGTTCAATCCACCTTGCCGGAAGCAGCTTCCATACGCAATTTAAAGCTGGGATTTGTTTTCCAGTTTCATTATCTGATAGATGACCTCACAGCACAGGAAAATGTAGCTTTACCGATGATAATATCCGGTGTAAGTTATTCCAAAGCAATTGCTAATGCTGTTTCCCTTCTAAATGACCTTGATTTGGCTGAACGCATAACTCACTATCCCAATCAATTAAGTGGAGGTGAACAGCAACGGGTTGCCCTTGCCAGAGCTTTGATTAATAACCCTAAAATCATTCTGGCAGATGAACCGACAGGGAATCTTGACCCCGAACACAGCAATGAGATTTGGGATATGATTTTAAAGCTCAATCAAGAACGGGGTCAAACCTTCGTAATCGTAACTCACGATGTTGCCAATGCATCTAAGGCACAGGTAACTTATAACTTAAGTGAAGGTAAACTGGAAAAAAGATAAATTGGTTATACCGATATGCCAAAAGCAAAAAAGTTCCTGATTTTTGTGCTGATTTTGTTGTTGATAAACACGGGCTTCTTTCTTGCCTGGTATGCTTTTGGTTTAAGGAATTTCTGCAAAAATCTGGTTGCCGGCTATTTGGGAAAATTGACTAAAGGTGAGGTCACTATTGATGAGTTGCATATCAGTGACCGTCAATTATTGGCACAGGATATTACTTATACTTCGGCTGACAGCAGTATTGCTGTAAATATTAATCGCTTAAGTGTTCAATACAATCTTACGCGTTACATTTTTTCCGGTTTCAAAACCAGTAAGTTAATCAGTGACATAGAGATATATAAGCCCAAGGTGCATTACAGCTATATATATAAACCCAAACCTCCAAAAGCTAAAAAACCTTTTACCCTTCCTGATTTTGCCCATTATTTTAAGCGTTTGCAATTAATTGAAGGAACAGCTGTTATTTCTGCTAAAATACCTGTTAAAATTTTGCAGGAAGGATACTTAAGCATATCAGACAGCTTTCAGGAAATAAATCTTACCACTATCAATAAGTCCACTTCTGATGTAACCTTAAATGCGGTTAGTGCAAAAGGGGGAAAATTAACCGCTAAGGGCTTATTAGACAAAGGACGCTTAGCTAAATTGGATGTTGAAATTGCTTCTTTCCGACCTCTTTCTGTTTCTCATCCCGATTTACAAAATCTGCAAACGGAAATTTCTCTGGTTGGCTCTTTGACCCAAGATACACTAAAAGCTCCTCTGAAATATGCAGCCGAAGCTCAAATTTGGGGAACTGAAACACTTTTTGCCGGAAATTATCCTGTTTTAATTCCTTATTTTTGGGTAAAAACAGATGGCAGAAATCTTAATTTATACCTTTCGCACAGCAATATTGGCAGCAGTGAAATTGAAGGAAATGTAAAAATAAGCAATTTAGACCAAAAGATGAAGTTGGATAATGCTACTGTCGCTGCTAATATTGATTTGGGTATGCTTAATAAAGACCTTCAGGGCTATGTAAAGGTAAAAGCAAAAGGACAAGGCACTATTGACAAACCCGAATTGGAACTAAATATTGTTTCTGAACAAGCAAAATACCTGAAATATACTGTCCGCAATCTTAATTTATCCGGAATCTACAATAATGATGAGCTTTCTTTTAATTTACCCGGGCTCGTTTTTGAGAATCAAATAATTAACTGTTCAGGTAATATAAATCCTTTTTACAGAACAATTAATACACATCTGGAAACATTACCGATAAGCGTAAAGTCCCAACCCTATCTGGTAACTGCTAATTTAGATGTTTATGCAGAATTATGGGATAAATATCCTTATGTTGATGCTACTATCCACCAACTGGATTTTAATTATAACCTGGTAACGCTACAAGGTATAAGCGGTAAGATAAAATTTTTACCTCTTTTCAGCCCGGATAATCTATATTTAGATGCCAATATATCAGGAGATAACGGTTATAATATTAAGGTTATAGGTGATATTCTAAGTCGTAATCTTCTATTAGATGCAAAGTTTGATAATATGGAAGTAGCGGAACTCTACTCTCAACCCGAAATTATTGAACTGAAACCTTATGTGAATGGAGACATAAAGGCAATCATTACAGGTGAAAATATAGTATTACAGACCCTTTTAGGAGTAAAAATGGATAAACCGGTGCCTGTAAATACTCCTTTAGATGCCTTGGGAACTTTTAATTATAAAACCAGGGAAGGATCTTTACATCTTTTAAGTGAGAACGGAATGGTGAATTATCAACCTCTGAATTTGGAATTATCTGCTATGCTGAAAGATAACTTGCTTACCGTTCAGGGCTTTAAGTTTAACGACTTAATCAGTTTAAGCGGAGCAATTAATCTTTCCGACTATCAGGATCTGAATTTTGCTTTAAACCTCAATAACATCGGTTATTTGGATATTGTGCACTATTTTCCTCAGCTGGATATCAATCTACCTGAATTTTACGGACTGAATGTTTTTGCTGAATACAATCGCCAGAATTCGGGAGTTCTGAATGCTAATGTTTATTTATCTTACATTGATCTTTTAGCAGTTACTCCTTTTTCTCTGAAGTTAGGATTAAACGGACCTGTAGACAGCATTCAGGTTTCAGGCAATATTCACAATACGGAACAAAACATTCTGAATTTAAGCGGTTTTATTGGTTTTAAACCGGAGCCGAATATTAGTTTGGATGCCTCTTTTAAAGACCTCACCATTCAAGATGTTCTCATCAATTCTCCTGTAACAGGAAAATTAAATGGAGGAGCAGGAATCACCTGGCATAAAATTGAAAAACAAAAACCGGAAATTGAATTGAGAGCAGACCTTCTTTCGGAAAACCTGACTATAGAAGATTACACTATTAATACAGCTATTATTAAAGGTCAACAAACACCTCGCAAACTCATTGTAGACAGTTTGTTAGTTCAATCCACAGGTCTGTTTAAGCTTAACGGCTCAGGCGCTATTAATTATAATGCACTTTACAACGAATATTTTGAGGGACCGGAACAGCTGAATCTTAATGTGGAAGTTGAACTATTCAGCTGGCTCAAGAATCTCACTTCCTATATTTTGGAAGCAAAAGGAAAATCCTCTTTAAGTGTAAATATTGGCACCAGCGAAGATCAATTTTGGGTTTCCGGGGGAAAAATTGACATTAACAATGGATTTATTCGTCTTAAAGACCAAACTGAACCCCTTTCCAACATCAATATCAAAGGCGGTTTTGATAAAAATCGGTTGATTATTGAAAATGGGCAGATTCAAATGGGAGAAGGCAAATTAGTTTTTAACAATATTTTTGAAGCTGATAACAGCAACCATTTTATGCTTGCTTTCCTGGATTTGGGAATTTTCAGAACGATGTGTGAAGAACCGGGAATACTTATCAACATACCTAAATTTACAACTCCCCGTTCTTTAACTAAAGTTATTTTAAGAGGTCAAAACAGCCGCTATGCTACCATCCGGGGTCCCTTTGACCAAATGAAAATAAGCGGAGAAGCAGTTGTTTCCAACACCAATGTTCTTTATCCTCCCGATACTGAAAATTTACTTACTATGGCATCTTCAGTTCGCGGTTCCGGTAAAAAAAGGACTTCCGAACCCAATCCACTGCCCTTTATTTTAGATGTTAAACTCATTGTAGGAGAGAATGTTAAGTATGTAACCTATCCTGCAGAATTGAGAATTGTTCCTGGTGGCTATTTACATTTAGCTTATGATGGTTTATCTTTTAGCGTTAAAGAAGCATCTTTCTCTTCGGAACAGGGAACTGTAGATATTTTCGGCACTATCTTTCAGGTGGAAAAAGCAAATTTAACCTTAGTGGACTCCCAAAATCTATTAGGTCTGGAAGGCATCTTTTATAAACGGGCTCCTGACGGTTCTATGATAACTCTTTCAGCAATAACTTCTTCCGATTATACAAAGAGTTTTATGGAACGCTTGCAATTAAGCTTAACCAGCGATAATCCTGAAGATAAAAATATCAGCCAAATTCTTGCCCGCCTGCATTATACAGGAACCGATACACCCGATCAAACACAAGGTGAATTATTGCAGGATGAAGCATTGGGTTTAATTTCCGGAAACCTTGATGCTTCGCTTTTTACTCCATTTTTATCACCTATAGAAAATTATATTCGCCGCACATTACATCTGGATAGCTTTACTATTAATGCCGGTTTTATTCAGAACCTTTACACCCAGTATACTAATAATCCTCAACAATTTGCTGAATATACAGATATGAATCAGCTTAGTTCCGATATTGCCAAATTCAGTTCTTCTATTTTACTGAATAACTTATCTATTTCAATGAGCAAATATTTGGGAAGCAGCATTTTTCTGGATTATATGCTGGAATTACAAGAAGCAACAAACCTGCAGAAACGTACCCGAATTTTGGTTTCCAATGAAGCATCAATCCGTTTTATTTTACCCCGGAATTACCGGGTTGCCTATACCTTAAAGTATGAAGCTCAAGAGAAAAAAACCAGCCACGAAATAATGCTGTCCAAATCATTCCGTTTTTGGGGACTATAAAGATTGAGGAAGGAAAAATTGAGAATGTGTGGTTGCTTGGAAATATCTAAAATAATCTCAGAGTTCTCAGTGTTTCCGATGTCCTCGGTGTAAAAAAAATGAATTACAAAAATCCTCAGTTCCTAAAATCCCAAATATCCAATACATCTTCTTTTATCAGTGTTCTCTGGGAAATCTATAAGCGACTTTTTAATAAAATCCTTTGACAAAAAGCACAAACCAAAAATAAAGGTAAAAAGATAAAATTCCCGGGAGGAGATAATGCCGGATACAGTTAAAAATGAAAGTGCTGTGAAAACCAAAAAAACTTCAACTATGGCTGATTTTTCTACAAGGATTTCCCTGGTAGAACTGATTATGATTTTAATGCTGGTGGGCTTGGTTTTTGTTTTTTATTTTGGAATGAAACAACTCCAAATTGATAAAGCTAATGAGGCAATTGCCCAACAAAAATTTGAAAATATAATCCCCACTTTCAAAAAAATCATTGAGGCAATGGAAAATTACCGTAAAGCAGATGAATTTGGAGATTATCCTGCCTTTATGGAAGAACTGAACCTGGGTGATATCAATACAAGCGATTTTATATTTGAATATTCCTCTGATACTTATACTATCACAGCAACTACTCAACCTTCTTTCGGAAAAGCAGGAATTAAAGTTATCTACAATCTTTCCGATAAAAGTTTCACTGTAGATGATCCTAAACCCGATAAAAAACCTACTATAAAGGATGAATGGTTGCCACAAGAATAAACGTATTAAGAAGTAAACGAGTTAACAAGCGAAACCTATATAATAATTTGAGGGCAGAATTAGAGCCAGGATTTATTTGTACCTTTAGTAATAATACTGGTGTTTCGTTACCGCATTTTTTCCCGGAAAAACGATGTCCTCATCGTTTAGTGGAAATCCAGTTATTATTAGGTGCAGGCAAGGTAAAAAGAGAGAAAAGAAAAAAAGAAACAGAGCTTGTATTTTTCAAGGGGCTTTTTGTACCGGGGCTCTCTGTAGCGCCGAATAAAAACGGCGGAACAGCGTCCGCCGGTACATTAGCCGGTACAAAGAACGGCGTCCTCCGACTACACAAGATATCCCATATTTATTAAAATCCCTTAAAATCCCTTAAAATCCCTACAATCCTGTTCATCCCATACCTATTAAATCCCTTAAAATCCCTTAAATCCTGTTCATCCCACACCTATTAAATCCTTCCCATCCTGTTCATCCCAGACCTATTAAATCCTCGTTTCTAAAATCCTATCTGCGTAATCTGCGTGAAACAAGTCGTCAGACCTGTTATTATCAAAAAATCTGTGTGTTATTCCAAAATCCCTTTCAACAACAACGGCACCATTATTTCGTTATGTCCTACAAAATAATATCCTTTCCCCCCATTTTCTACAGGTCTTTCTGCTACATTTACCTTTGCTCTATAGTGCACATTAAAATCAAAAACGGCAGTTGTAAAATCCTGAACCTCACCATAAATATTTCGGGTAACCGTTAACGCCTTCAAAAAGACCTCCGGAACAATCACAGCTGAGCCCAAATTTAAAAACACCCCTCCCCCGTTAAGTTTAGAAACCATTTCGGCAAAAATCCGAAAATCCCGCATTGAACAATCACCAATTGCCTTTCCTTCAGCATAAGGACTTTGATGTATAATATCTGTTCCGATAGCAACTTGCACGCAAACAGGAACTTCTAAGCGGTAAGCGGAAGCAAGCAAGGAGAGTTCTTTGTTTTTTGCTATTGCACATAATTCTTTACCAATTGCTTCTCCCAAACCCAAACCCTCATTAAAACCTTTATTGATAGCGCTGTTAATTCCCTTTGCTGTCTCTTCTGCCATTCCAAAAGAGCCGTCTGATAAAGCGGAAGACACATCTTCTGAGGTCTTGCCAAAGCAGGCAATTTCATAATCATGAATTACTACGGCACCGTTACACACAAACGCAGAAACAAAACCTTCTTCCATCATTTCAATCAGTAAAGGTGCTAATCCGCATTTGATAATATGAGCTCCCAGTCCAATTATAATCGGCTTTTGGTTTGCTTTGGCTTTTTTACAAGTAGCAATAAGCGCTTTCAGGTTTTTAGCAGCAAGGATATCGGGAAGGCAATTCAGAAACTCCGAAACAATCACTTTTCCCTTTTTGGCAAAGGCATTTATATTTATTTTGCTTAAGCGTTGGTCAATAGGATAGGTCTTAATTTTCTGCAGGTCTATTTCTTTGTATTTGCTCACGGTAACGTTCCTCTTCACTAAATATACAACCGCAGTATTGTTGACGATAAAGTCCGGCTTCTTTTGCTAATCTTCTACCTTCCAACCACAAAGGTCTCCAGTCCTCATAATAAAATTCAACACCGTATTTAGCGCTCATTTTTAATGCAATATCCACAATCAGTTCGTGTTTTTGATATTTACTGTAAAGCATTGTAGTGCTGAAAGATGAAAAGCCGAGTTCTGTTGCTGTTTTGGCAACAGCATTTAAACGGGTTTCATAACAATATGAACAGCGGTTTTCAATATTTTTTAGGGTTGCCTGTAAAAAATTCAGCAATCCGTATTCATCCTGTTCAATCAGGTCTATATTTTCTTTAGCAGCAAAATCCTGCAAGGTATTGCGCCTTTTTTGATATTCTAAAAGCGGATGAATATTAGGGTTAAACCAAAATACACTAAGCTCTTTGCCTTCAGCTCTCAGCTTATAATAAGGAGCTATCAAACAAGGTGCACAACAGCAATGCAGTAAAAGTTTCGGTTTTAGCATAATTAACTAATTCCTTCAGCAAATTTAATTGGCAGTTCTCTTTTCCCCACTCTAACATCTTGATCATATCAGTATTCTTTCAGCAAATTGGCAGCAACTATATTTCTCTGAATTTGATTAGTGCCTTCATATATTTGCAAAATTTTAGCATCACGCATCATTTTTTCTACCGGATATTCTTTCATATAACCATAACCGCCTAAAATTTGCACTGCATCGGTTGTAACCTTCATTGCTACATCGGAAGCAAAATATTTACACATTGCACTTTCTTTGGAGTAATTTTTGGCTCCGCTATCAATCATTCTTGCCGTTTGCATCACTAAAGCCCTTGCCGCTTCAATTTGAGTTGCCATATCTGCCAGCATAAATTGAATACCTTGAAAGCTGGAAATCGGTTTTCCAAATTGCTGTCTTTCCCTGGAATATTTTATTGCCGCTTCAAAAGCACCGCGAGCAACTCCTACAGATTGAGCTCCAACCATCGGACGCGATTTATCAAAAACCTTCATTGCAGTAATAAAACCAGTCCCTTCACGCCCAATCAAATTTTCTGCCGGAACTTTACAATCCTCAAAAATCAGCTCTCTTGTAGCGGAGGCACGAATACCCATTTTGTTTTCTTTTTTACCAAAATTAAAACCGGGAGTGCCTTTTTCCACTAAAAAACAGGAACAACCACGCGCTCCTTTGGTTTTATCCGTCATTGCAAAAACACAGTAAATTCCTGCTTCTCCCCCATTAGTTATCCATTGTTTTGTGCCATTTAAAAGATAATAATCACCTTCCTTTTTAGCAGTGGTTTCAATCGCCCCCGCATCACTACCTGCATTTGCCTCTGTTAAAGCAAAAGCAGCAAGTTGTTCTCCGGCTGCAATTTGTGCCAGATATTTCTGTTTCTGCTCTTCACTTCCCGCAATTAAAATAGGATACATCCCTAAACCGGTTGCTCCAAATGCTAAGGAAATACCGACATCCACAGCACAAAGCTCTTCTGTAACTACTGCCAAATCAGCAACTTTGCCACTTATCCCGCCATATTCTTCAGGGATCAAAATAGCGAAAAGATCGCTTTGCTTCATCACTTCTACAATATCCCAAGGGAAAATACCCTCTTCATCATACTTTTCAGAAACAGGTCTGATTTTTTCTTCTGCAATCCTGCGTGCTATTTCCTGCATTTCCAATTGTTCTTCAGTTAAAAAGTAGTTCATTATGTAACTCCTATATTATTTTATATATTATATATTATAGCATTAGGCAAAAATTCCCTGAAACTGTCAATCTATTTTTTCTGTTGGCATTCCCATATTTTTTCACTGGAGCATTCTCACCATCTCACCCTCTCACCTTCTCACCACCTCGCCATCTCGCCCTCTCACCATCTCACCCTTTTTGTAAAGTATCTTTTCTATGAGAATAGTATCAAATCTCCTTATTCAGATATTGATAGCCAGGAACTTTTGTTAATAAGCCGTCTTCCACCGCTGTTTTAACTGAAAGGCAGGGTAACTGTTGTTCCAGAATTTGGGTTTTGGTTATAGTTTTCAGGTTCACCTGTTCGGGATATTTGGCTTGCATAGCCCACAGCATTTTTACAAAAAGGCTATACCATGAGGGCACCCGCACACTATCATCCCTATCTCTCAAAAGGTTCAGGTAATTTCTAAAATCGCTACGATATGCTTCCGAAGGGTTGATGGCTTTAATTTGTTTGGCGATGGCAGCATATTCCAGGTTCTTTTCCTGGATTGGCATTTGGGGAGCTCGCCGCATTAGAGTTCTTTTCAAGCGGGGATGATAATAATATATAGCACCATCCAGTTTGCCTGAAAATCCCTTTATTCCTTCTTTTACTGTTACTTTCATTACAATCTCCTTATTTTTTAGGATCATCTTATTTCCTTTCCTAAAACTGTCAATCAATTCTTTATCTTACCTTAATCACTCCTTAATTATTAACGCTTGATTAAGGTTTGTTTAAGATGTAATATACGAGCTTAAGTGAGAGAAAATATAGCTTTTTCTTTAATATACAACAACATGACAACGATGGAGAGTCACCCTTTTAAGTATACAGGTAGAACCTTTAAAAATAGTTTCGCGGAGAACGATGGAAAAGCTGCTGATATACAGGAACATAGCGATTCCGGCCTATGGTATCAAGGAGATAGAGTTTTCAGCCCAGGAAGTGAAGGATTTTCGCCAAAGCAACTTACGCGAACGTTGGCAGAATCAACCGCATAAAGATGGAGAACCAAATGATCATTGAGAGTAGTAAGTTATTACAAATGAAGATCACTATTCAGGATGTATGTCTTTTTTTTGGCTCTTGCGTCCTGGTACATCAGCTTTGTACCCAGCCAACCCAGTTTTGCGGTGGGTTTCTATGTAGGGGAGTTTGGCTTAAATGCAAAAAAAACTATGCCGATCCTCCCTTTACGCATAAAAACACACCAACTATGCCTGAGATATCAAAAAAAAAGCGTGCCAGAAAACCACATAGTGAAAATACTGGCACACATGATTACATATAGAGATATAATGAAAACGATACCCGATTCTAAGTCAAGAACTTCTTTTCGGTATTCACTGGTCGTGTATGCTTTGACGTATGGAATCTCAGCCTGTGCCCGTCAATACAACACCACCAGAAGGACTGTCCAGCACTGGGTGCGCAGCTATGATGCCCAGATAGGTGTGGAGAGCCTGAAAAATAAATCCAGAGTTGGACAGAATCATCCCCAAAAGATACCGGAAGAGACCAGGCAAAGAATCATTGCCTTCCGCCAGAAGACCAAAAATCAACTGGGAGCCAGACCGATAATCAACTTACTGGGCTTGAAGTGCTCTGCCAAGACGGTGAATAAAATCCTCAAGCAGAACGGAATGATCAAGCCCCGACCTACCAAATGGAAGAAAAGATGGGATATGAGTAAGATCAGGGCTCAGTATAAGCCCTTCCAGAAGATCCAGATAGACGTTAAGTTCATGAATGATGTGCCTGAATGCTATCCCGCTTATTGTAAGGGCGATATCCCCAAGTTTATGATCTCTGCCAGGGATTATAAATCTGGATGGTTATTCCTGGCTTTCGCTAATAAACTTGATCCCATTGCCACAGGTATCTATGCCCAATACCTGATCCACAACCTTGAATCCGCTGGCGTGGACTTGTCAGAGGTCAGCTTTCAAACTGATAACGGTACAGAATTTGTGGATCGGCTTAGATACCACAGAACCTTCTTCCAGGATATTCTCAGTGGGCAGGTAGAACATATAATCATTCCTCCAGCCTCGCCTAGATACAACAGCGATGTAGAATCATTCCATGGCAGAGTTGAGAATGAGCTTCTCAAACTTGAAGACTTTGACAGCTTCCCGGACTTCATGAGTAAAGCCTTTCTGTATAACATCTACTTCAACATATTCAGGAAAAACAGGAACCGGAATAACCAGACTCCTGCAGACATTATCTGCCAAGATAACAAGGAGTTAAAACCTACTAACTTCATCATTCCACCTATCCTTTGCGATAACTTCAGAAAAAACTATCTTAGCATAAACGACCCTGTATACTTTAATGGGTTACCACTCAACAACATGACAACGAAAACTGAAAATTGTGCAGCGAAATCTGCAAACTATTGCATCTTTATGCATCATAGGAAATCCTTAACTAGACCATTTTGAATGGTTTGTGATAGGATATCTGCAAATCCGATCATTGAAAATTGCAAATTATGACACGATATTTGCATACTCAAGATCAAGAAATAGCTACTTGGTTAACTTCTGAATTTTTCTTCACTTCATGTTACTTCAGTTTCGTTCTTGATATGCCATTAAGTGCATAACTTTTAGCATTTTGATAATCGCATTCGAGTGCAAGAGCTGATTGAAATTTGTTCATAGCTTCAGATGGATTGTTAGCTTTTAACAAGCAAGTGCCCAGCAGATTAAAAGCCCACACCTTCGCTTCTGGCTGAAGCTGCACTCGCTCATTTTCAAGAGAGTTCCGGAAGCAAGTAATAGCTTCATCCCATTTCTTTAAATTCAGATAAACTTGACCAAGATAAAACCAACAAACAAGTGCATCAGGATTTGTCCTCGTGAGATTTAGCAGATCACGTTCAGAGCAGAGGTAATTATCAGATTGATAATAGCTGGTGGCAAACTCCTTGTCTTTTTTAGATTGGATAAACTCTGGATCATCAATCTCTTCATCAAATAAATAAAACCCGGCATGCAATACATTGTCTGATATCCCGGAAAATTCTATACTGGTTGGGTATGAACACCCTCCGCCAGGCTGTAAAAAAGAAAATGTCCTCTTCAGTCTTTCCTTTTTTGTACAGACCTCAACATTGCAGCCGACAAATACAATAAGTCTATTAGGATACAGGTTCCCGAAAAAATAGTCTCTTTCCATGCTTTTGGACTTGATTGTATGCTGTAAATCCATATTTAACACTTGAGCAATTGTGCAGTCCACGGGTAACCAGCCGTATGGTTCTATATAAAACTCTGCCCAAGCATGACCGGATTCAGTAGGCCATATTGCTGTTATGGAACGGGATGGAATCCCTACAGATCGACAGAGAGCTATGAATACGTAGCTAAACTCTCCACAATCACCAGACAGACGGGTAAATGATTTCTGTGCCCCTCTATCTTCAACCTTAGGGTATATATACACCATGTTTTCAATAACCCAGTTATAGAACAGCTTTGCACATAGATAGGGATTTGTCTCTGTGCCTATGATATCCTTTGCTTTTTGTATGATCTCTGGGCTAATCTCGATCCAAGGTTCGGATTTTGTGTAATACCGATATTGATCCGATTCCATATTGTAGGGTTTGATAGTGCAAGGATCTATTTCAAATTCTATATCGGTGGCAATGACCTCAAAGTCATATTGGAAAATCAAGCTATTTGTGGACGGTGTTATATCCCAGAAGATAATTATATTTCCGTTAATATCATCCTTAATTATCTCTTGGGGTGGGGGATTGATAGATAATACCGATATTTGTTGCCCCAGACGACTCATAGGTAATGCTAACCAAAACCTTATCAAAGGACTCTCATTAGTTACTTGAATATTCTCTACATAGTATTGGTATCTGCCCCGAGCATTTCTATTGCTGATATCATTCATAAACTTCTCTCCTTCTTTTGATCTCTGCTCCCCTGCATCTTAAAGCTTTTGAAAAAATACTACTCTGTAGACAGCTTTATCATAGCAATGTCATTAATCTATTTAGAACTTTACTGAAGCTACCATTCTGAACCGCAACCAACCACAAACCATCCTGGAATCTTTCTTGCCTCATATAGTATGTCAAAATGGCTCTGAGTAGTCGGAAATCGGCAGTATCTATGTGATAAGCATAGTTTGCTTCATAAGGGTGATGGCTTTCCCAAATAAGGCAGGTATTCTGTGTCCATGAGATTAGTTTCATTGACTTCGTGAATAAAAAATGACATCTCCTTTGAGTAGTTCACATAAGGGAAATAAGGAGGGTTGTGCACCCAGGTTCCCACATCCTCTCCGGCAGCGGAGAAGAAGTCGATGTAGCTTAGAACCTTGTCATACTGTTGCATTCACTCTCCCTTCAAACTGTTATTTACTGTGTTATGCAAATATTTATGCAAGGTTCTCATTGTCAATAGCAATATAATTCCTATCGATTCTTAACCAACTCAATGCGGGTATCTGCGGAGAGAAGCGGAATTTATTGATTAACAATTTGGAGGGGTTCAGCGATGTATGAAATAAGGTAAAAAAGGCAAAGGAATTCTGCTTTTCTGAAAAGGTGTCGGCGGAATTTAAAAGTGCACAAGCAATGGAACTATAAATTGAACAACTTTAAGGATGAACAAAACTGCCTCTTGATGGAAAGATCAGGAGGTAAAAGTGAAAGGAGTGATAATTTACAACCAAATTCATTCTTTTTTGTCTGACAGCGCTTTTCCGCTACGCTCCAAAGCGCTGTCGGAGAACTTCAACTAATATAATGTGTGGTGCACTTTAAAGTGCCAAAACTAGTGCATATTAAAATTCCCTTGAAACCGGACTTATAAACAACTAGCGTCACTCTCATCCACCTGTTCCAGGGAATTTGGGTACCGGTTTGGGCAGAATTCACATCTGATCCAATGTAACTATCAGCATAGTAAATAAAAGCGCTGTTCGATTTATCTTTGATGTCAACCCCCACATTTGCTCCGGATGCGTTTATTATCTAAATAACCGAACCTTGGACATTCTCCGGTATAAAGAACATCTCAGTGCTACCAAGAATATTAGTATCAGGTGACAAGCATGTCACCTGATACTAATTATCATCTCTGATTGTTAACTGAGTAGGACCATCTGTACAAGATAAGGTAAGGAGTATAATCAATGCTACCAAGATAGTTGTATATCTTATGGATGCTTTGTGGATCATCTTTTTACTCTTTGTTTCTAATCTCAGTAGTAATTGTGTCTGCCTGAACTGCTGGCTGGACATTGTCTCTTTGATAATTAACAACAGCTCTTACACGGAAGAACCTATGCTGATAATTTTCTGAGGAAATAGTGTAATGTGTCTGACTGGTCATTCCAATCTGCGTGAAGCCAGCAGTCGGATTAGAGCTAACTTCAATCAGGTACAAAGGAACAATAATCGGTGTACCATTAATATTACTGGTAACAGGCTCCCAACTGAGAAATGCTTGGCCATCGTTAATTGTTAAGCAAAACTGAGTCGGAGACATCGGAGTTGCGTTAGGTTGTGTGATAACTTGACTAGTCAGATTACTATTATCATCATAAGAGTATGTAATAGTATAATCATTACTGTAAATGCAATTAATCAGTTGATTTCTTGTGTCATACTCATAATTAACAGATACGCATAATATTGCAGTGATTGCAAACATTGCGAATAGAGTACATAGGATTTTCATAAAGTCACCTACTTTTTCTTTTCAATATATTCTGTTAAGTATGCTTTAAACTTCGCAGCATCTTCAGAATATTTGAAAGCTTCGATCATTTTTTGCATGCTTTGGAGCATTTTAATTTCTTTAGCATTGAAAAATCTCTTAAAAATGTTTCCTCGCAGTTGTTCCATTCGGATATTAATCTTCAAGGATAACATGTCTAAACTAAGGTCAAATATCGCTTCAGCAGCCTCTGCAGCAGTTGTTGTACCATTAGCCATGCCCAAGACAATGGGTGCCATATTGAAAGCAGAATATATTGAGGCAAATCCGGGGACACATATCGATAAAGTTATTACCGAGCCCTGATTAATAACTTTTGCGGCGAATATGACTTCATCATTATCAACCCAATTTGTGTGATTATAAAGCCAACCCCCATATTCCATATGCATAAATTCTCTTCCGTTTGGATCAATGTTCATAATAGGATTATTGTCAGCGTAATTCTGTAAATTAGTACTGCACACTGGGTCTTCAGATATAAATCTTCCTAAATCTTGGTCATAGTACCTTGCCCGCATGAAAGATAAACCATTG
>ERZ1026792.777-NODE-777-length-23684-cov-3.202827_pt1 | contig 23684 bp, 14 predicted proteins | sample MGYA00520884_ERZ1026792 | MGnify/ENA primary metagenome ERZ1026792 (study PRJEB33270, sample SAMEA104284473) | anaerobic digester metagenome | biome: Anaerobic digester microbiome; feature: mesophilic sludge digester; material: Anaerobic digester biomass | place... | reverse complement strand
GTAGTATATAGTGCAGTTACACCATAATTATAAGTTCCGTTGGCAAGAGCAAGATCAGTATAGTCAGTCGTAGCAGGATTATTTATAGTAGAAATTAATGTTCCATTACGATAGACCTTATAGCCCAAAAGGGCACGGTCATTGTTTTTTGTCTCTTGTCTAATAGTGGGAACCGAAACACCCTTTACTCTTTCAATAGTTCCAGGAACGGAAGCTACATAAGGATAGCTTTTTGCTGTGGCAGGAGTGCCGATAAAGACATCATCAACCAAGAAGATAAAGGCATCATTGGAAACACATTGAATACCAATATAGACATTTTGTCCTGCATAGCTGCTTAAATCATAAGTATATTCTGTCCAGGTAACCGGTGCCTGTATATAGCTTGTTCCGCTAATAATAGTGAAGTTTGCAGGTGTTGTTCCAGTAGTTGAAACACCGACTTTAAAGCGTTCCAAACCATATTGAGAAGTATAACTTCTTGCCCAAAATTTTAGCACATTGCCTGCGGTTATAGAAAGCTGCGGAGTAATCATCCAATCATTATTCGGAGGAACAGTAGAAGCAAAACAAGCAGCCATTTTATTACCGGTATGAGCAGTTAAATCAGTTATAGCAGGAGTAGTAGCACTCGGATTAAAAATAATATATGCTTGTGCCGCATAAGCATTAGTCCAGGAAATGCCTTGCATTCCATAAGTTGTGCTTTGGTCAACATCCACTAAAGTCCACGGAGCAAAACTGATTGAGAAATCAGTGTAGGTTTCAAAGCCATCACTAAAACCTGTTGGAGGAGGAACTACACCGGGGGCATCCCAATCCAGAAAGACATTAGTATTGTTCTGCACTGTAGCAGTTAAATTCAGAGGGGGATCAAGTGGAGCAACAATTTCTACACTTACAGGACCCGCAGGAACTGATTCACCAGTAGTATAATAAGCAGTAACTGTATAGCTGTAAGTGCCAACTTCTAAGCCCAAATCATCATAAGTAAGAGTAGCAGGATTACTAATAGTGTTAATTAAAGAGCCATCCCGATAAACCTTATAGCCAAGAAGGTCTCTTGTGCCAAAAGAGGAAACAGGTGCCTGCCAAGCTAAATGGACATTGTAATAATTTTGAATGGTAGCAGTAAGATTTTGAGGTGGATTTATCTGTTCTACTATATCGGATACGCTGAAAGTATCTATATAGAGATAGAATCTATCGGCATCACTATGACCATGAAAACCTATGTAATAAGTTCCTCCGGTTACTGCAGGCATAATAATTTCTGCTGCTTCATAAGCAGTATTGATGATGTTCAAATTTTCCCAAAGGAGATTTGTCATACTTGCCACTGCAGGAGTTGTTCCCCAATAAACAGAAAGCTTTTCTGGATAAGTGGCACTTGAACTACAGTAGTAAAATTTTATTTTGTAATTATGAGTATTTGTAAAGACAAGGGGAGGAGTAAATAACCAGTCATCCATTGCTAATGTAGAATTATAACGCACACGCATAGAATTGGGAGATGTTTGACTATTGCCATTATAGGACTGCCAGGTATAGGTATCATTATTAGCATTAATAACTGTCCAACCCAAAGCTAAATCAGGAGGAGTAACTGAATCAAAATTTTGCTCGTAAGGATAAGTAGTAACTGTAGGATCAGCTAAAACCGTAAAACTCCAGACGGGGCAGTTAACGGCATCACCAAATTGATTATAAGGAATAATTTTCCAGTAATAAGTAGTACTGTATGTTAAATCATTAACGGGATCGTATACAGTAGTGGTTTGGATTGTGCCATTTTCTATATTGGTAGGAGGATTATCCGTGCCAAAATAGACCTTATAACCTTCAACAACTCCACCTCCGGTATTCCAGCTGAGGTTTGTAGCTATGGGTACATTAATAGCTCCATTGGCAGGATGAGGATTTTGAGCTGCTAAAGGTGGTTCTCCAATTATAGGAGGAGCGAAAGTAAAGGTTAATCCATTAGCAGGAAAAACTGTAGCGCTTAAAGTGCAGGTGCTGTTATTAGCGGTTCCTGCTGTTGTTGCAGACCAGTCCGTAGTAGTAGTCCGGTTATTGAAGTCATTATTGGAATCACCTCTTAAGCCAACCTGCACAGTGGCAGAAGTAGCAGCAGTTACAGCAGTAAAGGGTCCGTAAACAAAGACCACTTTGTTACCGTTTTCCTGAAGTTGAATTTGAAAAGTAAAATCATCATTAGCTGTGGCAGTTGGAGTTCGCCTCCAATTTTTCCATTGAATAGTAAAAACACGATTGGGTGCAGTGCCACTGCTTAAAGACATAAGAGTTCCATCTGCTCTGGATTTGAGATCGCGAGCAAGAACAGCTATCACATTATTGGTGGAAGTATTAGAACTGATCGGAACATTACTTGTTACTACAGTATCCCCCATAGCGATAAAACCGTTGGAAGCGATGCTGATTGTTGTATAATCAACACCGTTATAGGTGAAAGTAAAGCCCAGTGGAATGGCACAGAAACATTCATTATCATTCGCACTGGTTCCATGAATTGTTCCTCCACTGATTTCAGTAAAAGTTCCTAATGTTGAAGCAAAAGAATATTCGCTTACCGTAGAAAATGCAGCAATCGCTGTTACTGAAAATATCAGTAGAAGAAGGAGTTTGTAAATTTGTGCTTTCATAGCATCTCCTTTTCTTGTTAAGTAATTTAATATTATAGACATCTAATTATGTCTGTTCCATAATAATTTCTATGCTGAAAACTGACTATTTTTTACCTAATAATTATACCTGTAATACTGTCAAGAAAAACTTACTTTTGTTTTAACTCCACCCCGATGCTTGTTTTGACTTACAATTTTCACTTGCCTTCCAGAAAACCACATCCCACGAACATTTTCACTTGCAACTGAGCTATAACTTGTTTTCGAATTAAAAAATTGTGAGTTAAAACAAGAAGCAAGCACACTTACAACCGAGCTACAACAAACCATCAAATTCCGCGATCACGAAAAAACAAAAAAAGCATACTGACAACAGCAGTACACTATTTCTTCAAACACCAGCATCGTGAAAGAAAGTATTTTTTCGCTCCAGAAATGTGGGGTGGCATTGTTCAGAAATAGTGACTTCGGGGCGAATTTTTGTTTTAACTCTAAACCGAGCTTCAGCTTTGAAAGTTGAAGGCAACGAATAACATTTCCTGTTGCCTCAAAATAGAGTTGCAAACATAATAGGGTCGGTTTAGAGTCAAAACCCTACCGCAGAGTAATATAGTTGCAACCGCGAAAGGGTCGGTTTAGAGTCAAAACTTCACTACCTCACCATTTCTCTACCTCGCCCTCTCTCTATCTCACTAAATTTATTCTTTTCGGGATAAACGAAAATAAAGATGATAGTTATGCAAAACAACAACCAGAAAAAGAAGGTCTGCAATAAGCATTGCAATATTAACGGTTAACGGTTCCCAAGCAGAAAAATAAGCAATAGCCAAAATCAGAATACTCATCAAAATGGTCTTGAAAATAATTATGCCGGCAGGGATTTTCAGTTTTTGGAAAACCCAGCGGGCAAGGGGATTTTTTTCTCGGTGATATTTATCCGGTTTCAGCACCAAATAAGTAGAATGCCCATCCAAAATGTTCAGCAGAAGGAAAATTATGCACAAAATAAGGGTAAACACTGGAGAACAAAATATGGCAACAATTACCTTCCAAAACATATAATCCTAATTCTGTGTAAGCATTATTTACTACAATATTTATTTAATGATGGCAAGTTTACCGCGTTTGATTTTGCCTCCCATTTCCACTACATAGAAATAAATTCCACTGGAAACAGGACGCTGATTGTTATTTCGTAAATTCCAGGTGTAAGTAATATTATTGTTTTCTGCACAAAAGGGTCCTATATCATCTTGAAAAACAAGTTGTCCGCTACTGCTGTAGATGGCAATTTTCCCTTTTTTATTTACCGGAAAGTTGATAAAGGTAACTTGCGGTGAATGTTTGGAAGTAACAGGATTGGGATAAACATTCAAGTTTTCCAGATTATCCAGGTTTTGAATGCTAAAGCGAACTAAATTACCTTGAGGTGAAATCAAGTTTCCTGCCAGATCGGTTATGTTATTCACTTCCAAATAATAAGCATAATTGCTAAATTTCAGCTTTTCTGCAAACTTAATTGTTACCGTATCCACAGAATGAGAAACAGAAACAATTTTATTGTCAGGATCGTTTTTAGGGCAATGTAAATTATAATTAGCAGGATACAAAGCCGACGAAGGTGATATTTCTTCACTGAACTGGATAGTAATTTCCTGTTTGGAAGGCAAAACCTTAACTCCGGTAATTTCGGGAGGAATTATATCTTCTATGTAGGCAAAATAATAGAAAGGGGTTTCTGGTTCCACTCCACTGATTCCATATATATTTCTAAGTTCTAAAACAAAGAGGGAATCAATAGCAGGAAAATTATTCCTAAATCGCAATTGGACGCCAGAATTGGCGGAAATACTATTAGCGGAAATAGGATTGCCCATTCCGTTGCTCACATAATAACAGGCAGGATTGATAATAGCTGCCGGCATTTCTTGATTGAAGAACAAGCGTAATTCTTTTTGTCCCGCAAAAGTAATTTGCACCAATTCAGGTTTAGGCAAAGGAATTCCTTCAATCCAGGGTCCTCTATTACTTTCACTTGGTGTATAAGAAGGGTCACAGGAAGCAATGGCATACTTATATACTTTGCCCTGTTGCAAATTAGTATCGGTAAAACTAGTAACACCAGTTAAAATATTCCTGGTTACATTTCCTTCCTCATCTTTTCTATATAGAGCATATTCCGGTGCACCGGTAGAGGTCCAGGAAACCTTTATAGAGCTTTCATTTAAGGGTTTCACAGTTAAATTGGCAGGTGTGGGAGGTCCTGTAAACGGTTCTTCAGGAGTCCATTCTGCCAAAGCGGGATTATCTCCTACCGTTTTTACATTACCCAAAATGCGAATAATCCCGTTTTCATCTTCCCAAGTGCTAACCTGATAATTATTAGAGCTTACATCATAGAAAATAGGAACGAATTTGCCATTAATATATTTCAAAACATATAAATTGGGGGTAATAGCTAAAATAACTTCATCACAGCCATCCTGATCCAAGTCGTCACTGGTAATGGAATTCATAGATGAGACCTCATTGAACATAATGCTGCCCATAGAGGTATAATTGTTATTACCTATATTCCGAAATCCCTCTCCTAACCAGAAATTGAGATTTTGATTAACAATATCGGTAACATAACCAGCAACAAAGAAATCCTTGTGTCCATCGCCATTAAAATCACCGGCGGTAAGAGAATATGTATTTCCAATAGGAAGTCGGGTTGTCCAGCATAATTGATGTTGTGTCGCATTAATAATTTCAAAAATCATTACATCACCATCAGTGTCGGCACATAAAATATCGGGATAGTTATCACCATCAAAGTTATCTACAATTATTGTAGGAACAAAGTTATTACGGCTATAAGTAGAAGTAGGGTTGCTAATAGTATTTCTTGGCGCTAAAGCACCTGAGGAAACTCTTTTATATGCTTGAATAACCCGTTCGGCAGGTAAATTTTTAACCAAGAGGATTTCGGTTTTGCCATCATTATCATAATCCGCCATCACTCCTCCCGCAATTCCTGTATCCAAAGCAACTACTAATCCGTCATCATTAGCGGGATAATTTCCGCCTGCAGGGGTAAGCCACATTTCAGCATTTTCACCTCTCAACAAAAGCAACTCACTTTTAGAACCTGTAGTATAAGTGGAACCGATATCAACTGGCCAAAAAGAATCCCCAAAATCATTTGTTACAATATGTCCTCCGGGGTGGGGTTCAAATGCTTTTACAGAACCATAACCACTTGCCTGAATTTCCATAGCAATATATTCAGCTATGCCATTGCCGTTATAATCCCTTTTCCGCAACAACGGCTTTTGGGGAGGTCCTATAATTTCTTTAGTATACCCATATTGAGAAATTAGATAATAATGAATGTTCAAAAAATTAGTAAAGATATCAGAAACAAAGGTTAAACCAGCAATATTGGTAGCAATAAATTGGACATCAATCATTCCTTCTGGAATAGAGGAAGGTAATTTCCAAATCTGAATGCTATCCGCAAGAGAAGAATAAACATTATAGATTAGCCCATCTGAAGCGGTTATTTTGAGCTGAGTATTAACTATTTCATCAAAATTAGCTGCAACATAATATTCCAGATTTAGCTTTGTCCAACGGGTAAAATAGGAGATAGTTTCCGTTCTTAAAACTGGAGGAGTGCGATCTACAATAACTGTTCTATAAATATTATAGCGGTTCATATTGTGCAAGGTTTTTTCGTATTGCAGTCGCAGGAGATATTTTCCTTCGGGGAAATTATTCGGAATATAAAATATAGCCAGAGTATCGTTATGAACTGGCTGACTATATTTTGTTAGCGTTTCAATATGTTCTGTAACATCTTTCCAGCTCGTGTCATTTGGGTCTTTTTCTTTCTTATAGGCAACAGTATAATTCGCAAAATCAGAACCATAGACAGAGCCTATAATAGGAACCGAACCACTAATTCCTAATTGATCCTGCGGACTGGTAATTTCTAAAAAAGGAGGGTCTAAATTATCCAGCAGTTTCTTAACATTCAACAAACCATGACCGGTTCTTATATCAAAGCCGACAGGAGATAAATCATCCGTAGCAGAAATTAAACGAGCTTTAACTTCTGCAGGACTTAAACCAGGATGCAAAGATAGGAGTAATGCCACAGCGCCCGTTATAAAAGCTGCACTCATAGAGGTTCCATCCATATAGAAATATTGTTCATTAGTAGTAAGTTTATAAGTAGATAGAACTCTTTCTCCTAATGCTACAAGGTCTAAATCATCTCCATAACTGGAAAAAGTGGAAAGCTGCTTGGCAATATTGATTGAACCGACAGAAATAACTGTAGAAAGCTTGGCAGGATAGCTTAAACCGGGTCCTGCATCATTTCCTGCCGAGGCAACTAATACAACTCCTTTGTTATAAGCATATTCACAGGCGTCAGCTATGATAGCAGAATAATTGGGATCACCCCAACTCATATTAATCACATTACACCCGTTATCTGTGGCATAAATAATAGCAGCGGAAACATCATCATCTTGTAAAAAGCCCTGATTATCAAGTGTTCTAAAACCAGCTCTAACAGGTAAAATACTTACATTCCAACAGACCCCAACAACTCCTATTCCGTTATTTCCAACTGCGCCTGCAATGCCAGAAACATGGGTTCCGTGAAAATTTTCATCTTCCACATCATTATCCTGATCTAAGAAGTCCCCTAAAGCATTACCTGCCATTTCGGGTGCATCAGTAAAATCCCATCCACACCAATCATCTATATAACCATTATGATCATCATCAATTCCGTTATCGGGAATTTCCTTGGTATTGATAGCAAGGTTTTGCCACAGGTCGGGATGGTGAATTAACATTCCTGAATCCACAATACCGATTTTAACATAATTACTACCAACCGTATAATTCCATGCAGCGGGAATGCTGCTGATATAATGATACTGTTGACTGTATAATGGATCGTTGGGAGTTGAGTGCAATTTTCTCAAATAATTGGGCTGAACATATTGAATACCCGGAAAACTTAATTGCTCCAAGACCTCAGCAGGAGGCACCTCAGAAACATTTGCCAGATAATATGTGGGCTGTTGCATACCCTTAATGGGCTTTATCTGCGTAACTCCTTTTTGGCTAAGAAAATTGTCAAAAGCAGATAATCCGGTTTGGGTTCCTTTAATTTCAACGGGAATAGTGGTTTTAAAAATAAGCTGACCAGGAGTAATTTCGGCAAAAACAAAAATACCCAAGCATAAAAACAGGAGAAGAAACCAGAATTTGCACAGCTTAAATATGCTCCAAAAGTTCTTCACTTTTCCCTCTATCTAAAATCTGTAAGTTACACCAAAAGAGTGAACATCGTTCAATTCACTATTGAAAGCACCGTAGCCATAATCCACAGAGATATTTTTATATTTCACTCCAAAGCCGGCACTAAAATCCTGAGCATCATAGCCCAAAAGATAACCACCTCTTAAAGTAAGTAGTTGAAAGAGTTCACATTCTAAATTAACATTGCCTTTAAGGTCTTCGTCTAAGGTCTGAATTACCGAACCGCCTAAGATTAAATGCTGTTCTGCAACAGAAAATCCTTTGTTTATATCCAATTCAAAACAAACCGGCAATTTCACTCTTTCTTCATCCGTATGATTAGCAATTCCCAAATTTCTTCCTACCAAAGTTATTTTAGCATCTTTAACGGGAGGAAGCCAACACAAACCAAGGTCCGTATGCAAAGCTAAACTGCTGGCAGTATTCAGTTTTTGGTATAAAATTCCCAAATTAGCTCCTGCATAAATAGAGGGCGTTACACGATGAGCATAATTTGCCGTAACATCAATATCCAAAGGATGATAATTACCGATTAAAAAACCCATATCGTCCCTGTTTTCAATTTCCCCATAATCCAAATTACGCATAGCTATCCCGAAATGGCTTTTTCGTTGAGCAAAAGAATAAGCAATCATATTTGCCTGGGTATCTGCCAGCCACATATTATGTGTAATGCCTAAAAGATGTTGATCATTCATACAAGAAGCTGCTGGTTGCAACAAAAAGGAACCCGGATTATCAATACTGAACACACCTCTTCCTGCTAAGGACAAAGATACAGGTCCGTAGGGAACATTCAAAAATTTATAGCCGTAAGTTCCGGCATTTTCATCAATGCCGGCAAAACACATTCCCCCAATCAGCATTATGCATAAGGTAATTATTGTATGTTTCATAATTTTACTCTCTCTTATATCATATTTTGAATGAAAATTCCTTTGTCATTCCTGAGCAAGCGGTAAACCAAACAAGTTCTGACAAAATATTCGCATTTATGTAGGGAAACTATATTATTTTTCAATAGCAAACTTGAGTCGCTTGCTGCTTGTTGAGGATTTAATAATAGCAATGTAAACCCCACTGCAAAGTTTATCTGCAGGAATATCAAAAATATCCAGGTTTTTAAGATATGCCTTAGCATAACCTTTTTGACGATAAACCAAGGTTCCACTAATATCAAAAATGCTTAGCTCCAATTCTGCATCGCGACTGGTCATAACATTAAGCTGTATTTTTTGTCGGTAAATGGATTTTAAGGGATTGGGGTAGATATATACCTGTCCCGGCACAAAAAGTTCATCGGTCTGATATTGATTAGGCAATTCCATTTTAGTATAAGAAGCACTGCGTCTTAAATTACCGTATTCGCAAATCCAATTGCAAGCAGGAGTTATCTGGGGCTTATTTTCCAGTTTATTTCTAAACAGCAAGCCATTATCGGTAGCACAATAAATATACCAATTATTATCAGAAGCTTGGGAAACAAAAGGTAAGGTTCTGCTGCGTTCAGCAAAAGAAACGGGATAACCTATTTTGGGACGGTAATTATGCTCCCAAATATTAAGCCGGTTATACTTAAAATTCCCTATTATTTCTGGACTGTTATCATTATCTATGTCCATAGCGTATATTCCTGCACTGATAAAATCCGTATGCGGTTCCGGATTTTGGTTTTCCAGATTCATCAATTTTCCGGAATAGTCAATAATGGCAAAATCGCTTTCGCCTCCGATCAAGATATCCAAAGAACCATTGCCATCAACATCCGCAAAAGTTAGAGGAGCAATAAAACTGCTATCCGAGGCAGCAACAAGATTGTGCACATAAGGAAAACCATCTACAATATTTGCGCCTTGCAAACAATAAACACTATTAGGACATTGAATAATCAAATTCTCCGTATCCGCTATTGGTGCCTTAAAAACCGCTACAATAATAGAATCAGCAGGAATAGGCAATTTTATTTCCTTTTTGTCGTAGTTGCTTAAATCAATCTCGCTCAGCCAATATTCACCTTCAGCATTTTGATACACAACTGAAAGCTGATTATCATAATGGATCAGATTGGCAATAAATTTACCACTATAATCCGCCAAAGAAGCTACCGTCATATCGGTTTTGTTATAAAGTTTAATGGCAAAGGCATTATTGTCGGCATTTATTTTTAGGGGCAGAGCCAAATTTTCTCCTATATCCACAGGATGACTTAACCAGCTATAAGCATTAGACCTGAAAGCATAATAATGTTCTGCACTATTTAATTTATATAAACAGCATACTTCATCTCTCTGCAGTGGCAGATAAATGCTTTCACCATCCCAAGTGTAATTGTAAGGTATATAAAAAGGCAATTGGATAGGATAGTTACTTAGCAATTCTTCATTTTTCCAGATATATATTTTGCCATTCGGCAGAGGAAAAAATAATTCATCTTTTCCATCACCATCAAAATCAATAGCACAAGCATTGATAGGATTGATTCCCTGATAAGAAGTAGTTAATCGCCAGCCAAAATTCACGGAAAAAGTCATTTGATTTCCGCTGTTAGAAATATCGGTTATTTCTAAAGGAATCCCTCCATAATAGCTTTCCGAAGTAGGCAAGGAAAGCATTCCGTTATGATACTGATTACCGAAATAATTGTTATTACCGGCTCGGAAACTGTCATAAGGGCTTCCCCATTTATAAATATTATAGGCAGCAGTATCCAGATGCTGAATTCCATCTGCTTCTTCTAAGTCAACACCTTTATGTAGCGCATTGGAATTTACATAATTCCGATCAAAATTAGCCGTGAAGTTGGTATTAATTACATTTTCATCTATATGCCAGATAAGAATTCCCGATCCATCTACTGGAAAAGGACTGTTATCCGGAATCGGACCTCCCAATCCGGGAAGAAAAAAATCCCACTCACTGCCTAAATAGGTATTTTCCATAAAGTTGAAATAGGGTAATAGGGATTCGTCTTCAGGAGTTAAAGGATTATCTTCATAATAATCCTGCTCACCTGCAGGAAGAAGTTTGAAACTGTAACTGGGAAGGTTACTAAGAGGGTCTAAACTACCATCGGGATTTTGTTGCCGGTTTTCAATTAAAAAATATTCCGTAGTAGAAATTGGCACTTTGTAAAGACGGATTGCTTCCGGAGAATGATTGAGAAAATAATCCACAGAGTTATTATCGCTATTCTGAAAGAGCACAAGGGGTGTTTCCCAACCTAAAAAATAACGGGACCAAGCACAAAGCTGAGCCGGAACATACCCACTTCCATTCCATAAACCAGTTCCCATTAAACCCCAGTTGCCAATTCCCTGGCTGATACTATTACTATCATCATTATCATATAAAGTAGGTAAACCTAATAAATGACCTAATTGATGAGCAAGCACTCCATACATACTAAAGAGGTAATTAGCAGCATTTTCTTCATCTGCGGAAGGAAAGTAATCCTGAAACTCATCTTCAGGCACTATAATAATGTTAGTTAAATAAATTCCGTCATCAGTCGGATAACCGGCATACAAATCATTTTCTGGATCAAAATACTTTTGCAGTTTCTTCCGTGTTAAAAAAGTGCTCCAGATTTCGTTGGGGCGGATAGAATTGATATCGGATTCCTGTCCGGTTCCGGAATGAAAAATAATGATACCTCCATATTGACTAAAATCAACTTCCTCATCTATTAAAGCCAAAATATCAGGTAAAATTTGAGGTAAATCTACATCTATATCATTATCTCCATCAGCTCCGTAAAAGGAAAGAGAATGAGGCATTGTCAACACTTGCGGAAAAATATAATAGTCCAGTTCATATTGTAAATGACTTGCTTCCAGAAAAAAATCCTTCAAATGAATCATCCAACGATTAAAAAAAACATCGTCGTGAACCAAATTATCAGGATATCCTGCTTGATCCCGAAAAGATACATCACTGAACTGCACCCTTAAAACCAGAATGTTATTAGGTAGATTTCTTTTGCCGGTTTTTAATGTTCCTTCCGCAAAAAATGATCCTTCCAAACGCGTGGCTTGCCAGGCAATAGGTGGATTTTTATACATTGGAACAGGAGGAACCAAAGCTGATAATGAACCAACAAAAACAATGGTTATCAGCAATGTTATCCGCTTCCAGATAAGGCAAGGCATTTTAATCCTCCCCCAAAATAATATTATCGTTAAAATGAAAATTCCCTTGTCGTTCCTGCAAAAGCAGAAATCCAGACAAGTTCTGACAAAATAACTGCCATTTCCAATATAAAAATTATATAATATTGTGTAGCTAAAAAATCCGCTACCGAACTAATGCAAGTGGATAGCTTTATAGACCTTTTATGGTGCTTACATAAATAGTCAAGTAAAAAACGGCGAAAGTATATCGTCTTCTTTGGCAAGTGTATATTGCTTTCTCTTAAGATAACTGTATATCTTTAAAGATTTTTGCCAGCTAATATATCAGCTTCATTGCACTTGCAAATTTTGGCATATTCCTTCTGAGGAGTCCAGCCGCCATTCTTCTTTTTATTAGTAATAAGCTTAATCCTTTTTATTTCCGTATTGCATACAGGGCAGATTACTTTCCCTTCTGTGGAGTTATCATGCGCTACTTTAGCGGCAAAACTTTTTGCTTTTCCCATTTTTATCCTCTTTTAATTTGCTCTTTCTATATATTCACCCGTGCGGGTGTCAATTTTAATTTTATCTCCCGGTTCTACAAAGAAAGGAACCATTAAGCGTAAACCTGTTTCCGTATAGGCAACTTTACCACTTCCGGAAGCAGTGTTTCCTTTCAAATTGGGCTCGCATTCAGCTATTGTTTGAACCACAGTTGTTGGCAGTTCTATTCCCACAACTTTTCCATCAGCAGTTCCCGATACGATAACCTCCATATTTTCCGTAAGCAGATTTTCTTTATCTCCCAATAGCGATCCATCTATGTGCATCTGTTCATAGTTATCGCTATCCATCAGCACCAAAAAATCTCCATCTCTATATAAATATTCCTTTTTAGTGCGTTCAATACGAACTTCATTGAAGGTGTCACTTTCCCGAAAAGTATTTTCCAAAACCCTTCCCGTGCGTATATTTTTCAGCTTTGAACGCAGAAAAGCAGGTCCTTTACCTGGTTTTACATGGAGAAATTCTATCACCTCATATAGGTCATCTTTGAATTCAATGACCATTCCGTTTCTAATATCAGCCATCGTAGCCATATTGGTTTCCTTTCCCTTATTCTTATGATGACAAGCTTTTGGAGCGGGAGATTTTGGCAAGGGAATTTTTTCTTTCACAAAGAGAAAAGAGAAAAAGAGAAAATTGAAGTTAGAAAAAAAAGTAAGAAGGTTGAGAAGGTTGAGAAGGTTTAGAAGGTTGAGAAGGTTGAGAAGGTTTAGAAGGTTGAGATTTCATCAAAGCCCGGAGGGCGACACAATGATAGCGATGGGTGCGTAAGCCCCTCGAAAAATGTAAGCCCCGACTTCTTTTTTCTTTTCTTCTTCCCATTTTCCAAAAGCCCGCAGGGCGACACAATCATAGCGATGGTGGCGTAAGCCCCTCGTAAAAAAGTAAGAAACAACCATCTATCTTTTTCCACTGTTCCCCGGTATAAATATCTTGAAAATCCCTTTCATCCCATTCCTCCCAGAGCTAATAAATTATGATAGTTATTTGCTTGATATATAGTAAATTCTGTAACGACTCCGTAACACTTCCCTAACACTTCCGTTGTCTCGTTAGGGAATTGTTACTTGGTTGTTACTTTGTTATAAGAAGATGAAGCAAGCTGAAAAAGATAATAAATTAAAGGCGAAGCAGTTAACCGGAGAGCGGTAAATGATAATGTTTTTCTCCTTTGGCTAATCGGGATTCGGTAACTCCATAATTAAATACTATTATTATAAAATGTTATTTTATTATTAAAATGAAAATCTTGGGTATCTGTCGTTCCTACGGAACTCTTTCTAAAAGAAGGAGATATGTTGTTTTTATCTGCTCTTTGCACCGGGTTGAAACCCGTTGTTAGAATCTGTCGTTCCTACGGAACTCTTTCGGAAAAAAGGAGATTTGTTGCTTTTATCCTCTCTTTGCACCGGGTTAAAACCCGTCGTTAATACCTGTCGTTCCTACGGAACTCTTTCTAAAATAAGGAGATATGTTGTTCATTTACACTCTTTTCGCCGGGTTGAAACCCGTCGTTAATATCTGTCGTTCCTACGGAACTCTTTCTGTTACAAGGAGATATGTTGTTTTTATTTACTCTTTTCGCGGGGTTGAAACACGTCGTTAATACCTGTCGGGGTTGTCTCACAATTTCCAAAAAGTCCATTTTTTACCATTTTCAGGTATACAAAGATATATTCTCAAGAGGAGATTGTTCTTTAAAATGTTTTATATTTATTCTCTCATAACTAAGTTTTAGTTTCGGGACAGTCCCATTGAAAAGAGAAAAATAAGCGCGAAAGACAAAAAATTTTTAATTTGCGCTTGACAGAATTTCGGCTATAATAATATTAGCACTCAATTGTATTGACTGCTAAGAAAACCAAAATTAAAATACTAAAATTATGGAGGAAAACAAGATGGCAAAACAAATGCAGTATGCACATGACGCCCGCACAAGTTTAAAAAGCGGTGTGGATAAACTGGCTGATGCCGTAAAAGTTACCCTTGGTCCTAAGGGTAGATATGTTGTTTTGGACAGGAAATTTGGCTCTCCCACAATCACTAACGACGGTGTGACCATAGCCAAAGAAATTGAATTGGAAAATGAATACGAAAATATGGGTGCTCAACTCTGCAAAGAAGTTGCAGAAAAAACCCATGACACAGCTGGTGATGGAACTACAACAGCTACAATTTTAGCTCAGGCAATTATTGAAGAAGGTCTGAAACATGTAACTGCCGGCGTTAATCCGATGTATCTGAAACGCGGTTTGGAAAAGGCAACTAAAGTTGTAGTGGATAAAATAAGGGAATTCAGCAAGGAAATCAAGAGCAGCGAAGAAATTGCACAAATTGCTGCAATTTCAGCTAATAACGATCCTGAAATTGGAGCTCTGATTGCTGAAGCTATGGATAGTGTTGGTAGAGAAGGCATTATCAATATTGAAGAAGCAAAATCCATTGATACCGGTTTGGAAAAAGTGGAAGGAATGCAGTTTGATAGAGGTTATATCTCTCCCTATTTTGTCACTAATGCAGAAAAGATGATTGCCGAACTGGAAGAGGCCTTTATCCTTTTATACGACAAGAAAATAACAGCTCTCAAAGAACTTCTTCCCATCTTACAAGAAGTTTCCCAAAATGGACGTCCTCTGCTTATTATTGCAGAAGATATTGAAGGCGAAGCACTTGCCACATTAGTAGTGAATAAACTGCGTGGTGTCCTGAATGTGGTTGCTGTTAAAGCACCCGGTTTCGGTGATCGCAGAAAAGCTATGCTGGAAGATATTGCCGTTTTAACTGGTGCAACTTTAATTTCTGAAGAAATGGGAAGAAAACTTGATAGCGCTACAATGAGCGATCTGGGACGCGCTAAAAAGATTATTGTGGAAAAAGAAAATACCACTATCCGCGAAGGAGCTGGTAATCCTGAAGAGATTGAAGGTAGAATTAAACAAATAAGAGCTCAAATTGAAGAGACAACTTCCGATTACGATAAAGAAAAATTGCAAGAACGCCTTGCCAAACTTTCCAGCGGAGTTGCCGTCCTCAGAATCGGTGCTGCTACCGAGACAGAAATGAAGGAAAAGAAAGCTCGCGTAGATGATGCTCTCCATGCTACCCGGGCTGCTGTTGAAGAAGGTATTGTTCCCGGTGGTGGAATTACTTTAATTCAAGCCGCTAAAGCCCTAAAACAACTAAAAGGCCTTTCCTACGAAGAAAAAATGGCTGTGGATATTTTGTCTAAAGCACTGGAAAAACCAGCTTATCAAATTGCCGCTAACGCAGGTGAAGAAGGCGCTGTAGTTGTTGAAAAACTAAAGAGCTTTCGCGATATCCATATGGGATTCAATGCCAGCAATGGTCAATTTGAAGACCTCTTCAAAGCCGGAATTATTGACCCCGCTAAGGTTGTTCGCTCAGCTATCCAAAACGCTGCTTCCATTGCCGGTTTGATGTTAACTACGGAATGCATTATTACCGATATTAAAGAACCTGAGCCAGCTGTCCCTATGCCCAATCCTAATATGGCTGATATGTATTAATATAATCCCGTCTAAAATAAAGAAAAGGGCTTTTCCGAAAAGGAAAAGCCCTTTTTGGATGAACGGTTGAAGTGGAAAGTGAAACACGGGCTAGAAAAAGAAAAGGCAAAATTATTATAATAAAATTCGCGAAATCTGCGTGCTAAATCGTTATGAGTCCTCACTGCCAAATAAATTCGTGAGATGTGTAAAATTATTAAAGGCAGTGACGACTTATGACTTTTCCTCCTCCAGACCTTCAGACCTCTCAACTAATAAAAACATTGACAATAACTTATCATTAAATAAGAAAGCAATTATAGAAATTTAAGTATGGGAAAAACAAGATGAAACCTTTTAAGCCGGAAAAGCTTCCTCTTTCCTGTATTGATTGGGAAAGACAGATAAGTTTTATTAGCCAAGCCCATAATTTGTTAGGTAAATATGAAGGGATGTTACAAACAATAGTAAATCCCAATCTGTTTTTATCGCCTCTCACTACTCAGGAAGCAGTTTTATCTTCTAAAATTGAAGGCACACAGGCAACCTTGGATGAGGTCTTGCGCTATGAAGCAAATCCTAAAATGACACTATCTCCTGAAAAAAATGCTGATATTCAAGAGATATTAAATTATCGGGAAGCGATTAATTATGCAGTTGAGCGGTTAAAATCCATACCTCTATCCTTAAATTTGATCAAAGATGTCCATTCCATTTTGATGAACAGCGTTAGAGGAATGAATAAAACTCCGGGAGAATTTAGAAAAGTTCAAAATTACATTGGTCCTCCAGGTGCAGATATTTCCCAGGCAACCTATATCCCTCCCTCTCCCGAAGAGGTGATGCCTGCTATGGATAATCTGGAAAAATACATCCATTATGAAGAAAAAGATACAATCGTTCAATTGGCAATAATCAAAGCACAATTTGAAATAATCCACCCTTTCCTGGATGGAAATGGAAGAATAGGAAGAATTCTCATCCCTCTCTTTCTGTTCTATAAAAATATCATAAGCAAGCCGGTATTTTACTTAAGCACTTACCTGGAAAAACATAGAGATGAATATTATCAGCACCTAAATAATATTACTGCAAAAAATGACTGGAACGGATGGATTTCTTTTTTCCTGAAAGCAGTTATTGAACAGGCAAAAATGAATATTGAAAAAGCAGGAGCTATCCAAAATTTGTATGATCAAATGAAAATTACAATTCCTGAAATTACCGGTTCCAAATATTCAATGCAGCTGACTGATGCGCTTTTTATATCACCTCTTTTCAGTATTAACGGTCTTTCCACAGCTTCAATGATTCCTAAAGCAACCATCATAAGAATAGTAAATATATTAAAAAATGAGAAAATCGTGACAGAAATACAAAAGAGCAGAGGACAAATGCCAGGATTGTTTAAGTTCAAAGCTCTTTATAACATTGTTAAATAAATGTATAACTAACAATAAATAAATAATATAGAGTGTTTGTGCCTCATCTTTAGTGTTTTATGCAACACAAAATCCCTTGTCTATATTCTATGAAACACAAGCGCTGTATTTCATTCTCTCTCAAGTTGTTATGATAAAATAGCAGAAAAGGTGGAATAGGATAACAGGTTAACAGGTGAAGGGGAAAAGTGAAAAAGTGAAACACATATTTAACATCGTAAATGACGGATAAAGGGTTTAGAGGGTTGAGAAAGTTTTTAGAGGGTTGAGAAAGTTTAGAGAGTTTAGAAGGTTTAGAGGGTTGAGAAGTAAAGAAATAAAGACCTTAAGATCTTTGCACCTCAAGACCTTAAGACCTTTCTACTTTCTATCTCGTCTTCCCAAATTTTCCTTGCCAAAAAAACCTTATTCAGTATATGAGGATTAAAAATAAACAGGAGGAAAAAATGTCAGACATACTTTACATTATCGGACGCGAGATTTTAGATTCACGCGGAAATCCAACAGTGGAAGCAGAAGTTCATTTAGATAGTGAGATTATGGCAATAGCAGCAGTTCCCAGTGGTGCATCTACCGGAGAACGCGAAGCCATAGAACTTCGTGATGGCGATAAAAAACGCTATGGAGGCAAAGGTGTCTTAAAAGCAGTTAGCAATATAGACAATATAAGTGATGAATTATGGGGAACTGATTCATTATTGCAGGGTCAAATTGATAAAATTATGATTGATATGGATGGAACTCCTAATAAAGCCAAACTGGGTGCTAATGCTATGTTAGCTGTTTCTATGGCTGTTGCCAGAGCTTCCGCTTTGGAATTGAATATTCCTTTATATCGTTATCTGGGAGGTGTTAATGCCAAAACCCTTCCTGTACCAATGAGCAATATTCTCAATGGTGGCGCCCATGCAGATAACAATGTTGATATTCAGGAATTTATGATTATGCCTTTGGGTGCAAAAAGTTTCAAACAAGCGCTACAAATGAATGCTGAGGTTTTTCACTCCCTGAAGGCAATTCTTAAAAAACGCGGTTTAGTAACTTCCGTTGGAGATGAAGGTGGTTTTGCACCTAATCTTGCATCCAATGAAGAGGCCTTTATCGTAATTGTAGAGGCAATTAAGACAGCAGGTTACATTCCCGGAAAAGATATTTACCTGGCTATTGATGCTGCTGCCAGCAGTTTTTATAAAGACGGTAAGTATCTTTTTGAAGGAAAAAAAGTTAGCAGCGATGCAATGATTAAATATTACGAAAGTATGATTGCCAAATATCCTATTTGCTCAATTGAAGATGGCTTGGCAGAAAATGACTGGACTGGCTGGAAAAAAATGAATGCCAAATTGGGCAGTAAAATTCAAATTGTAGGTGATGATGTTTTCGTTACCAATCCCAAAATTATTGCTAAAGGCATTAAAGATAACATCGCCAATAGTGTTTTGATTAAATTGAATCAAATCGGAACCGTTACCGAGACCATAGATGCCATAAATATGGCTCATAAAGCGGGTTGGACAACCGTTGTAAGTCACCGTAGCGGTGAAACGGGAGATACTTTTATTGCCGATTTGGCTGTTGCTTTAAATACAGGTCAAATCAAAACCGGTTCTATTTCCCGCAGCGAACGTATTGAAAAATATAATCAACTCCTACGCATTGAAGAAGAATTAGGTGAGGCAGCTTATTTCCCAGGAAAGTCAATAATAAAACAACTATAAGATAAAAAAACCTTGCCGGAGCTGTTATAATTGACAGCTCCGGTTATGGGATTAGAAAGCCATTATTTTACCATTGGGTATAGTTTTTAGATTGTAAAGACATTTAGTTTATCCGAAAACAATGCAGTTTAGGAAAAATAGGTAGGCAAATTCATTCTTCGCCAAAGAGTCCGCAAAACTCTGAAAAATCAATGCTCTCAATTTATGGCGAATCTGAATTCAGCAAACCAAATACCTAATTTCACTTTTCACTATTTAATATTCCTCGTAGTGTAAATTCTCTGGACAAGAACAACCACTTCCCTACAATGAATAATATGAGTATAAAAAAGATGCGCAACATAGATAAAAAGCAGAAACATAGTCGTCTTAGAATTAGTTTTCAGACCTCTGTAACAGAAGGTATTTTTGCTCAGATTTACGGAAACCTGTCTGCAATCGGTTCTTCCTTTATTGTAAAGCTGATGGTAATTTTGGGTGCTTCACCAATGCACTACAGTTTATTAAGCGCTATAGGACAGGTTTCTGCTCTTTGGCAACCTTTGGGAGTAGCTATTACTCATAAACTGAAGGAACGTAAATCTGCCTGTATTAAAATTACTGCTATAGGCAGGTTTTTGACTATCTTTTTAGGGTTGTCTTTGCTTTTTAATAATCACTTACAGGGAATCTGGTTTGTGCTTATACTGCTATTTTTTAGTGCAGGTTTACAATCCTTGGGAGCAAATATCTGGATTGCCTGGATAAGTGATTTGATTCCTCTTTCCATTCGGGGACGCTTTTTCTCCAAGCGCAATCAAATTTTGATTGGAATAGGATTGATAGTAAGTTATATAGTCAGTTTTCATATAGACCTTTTTGAATCCGCCAAAGGTGCTTTCAAACTTGGCTACATAAAGCTTTTGAGAGCAGAAAAATTCTTTCTTCCTCAAAATCAGCCCTGGTTTTTAGCCGGGGTTTTTGTGTTTGCTTCTCTTATTGGTTTAATTGGTTTATTTTTTCTGAACCGTCAACCTGAAAGACCCTTGCGTCCTGTTCCGGAACAGCGTTTACGGGAGCGTTATTCAGCTCCTTTTAAAGATAAAAACTTCCGTCTGCTTTCCGTTTTTGGTATTTGGTGGATGTTAGCTATTGGTGTAGGCAGTCCTTTTTGGGGACCTTTTATGATGAAGAAACTTTCTATGAGCTTGTTTGAAATCCAAATCTATAATACTTTGAGTGTGTTTTCCTCACTTTTATCTTATCAATTCTGGGGTCGCTTTATAGATAAAAATGGCAATAAAACAGCTATGCAGATTTGTATTGCCTTGGGAGGATTAAATCCTATGTTGTGGCTTTTTACCAGTGCCGGAAACTATTCCATTTTGTGGCTGGAAGCACTAAGTTCGGGTTTTATGTGGGCTGGAGCAGGAATTATAACTACCAATTTTATTCTTTCCGTAGCTGAAAAAGGGAAAGAACAGGTTTATTCGGGAATTTACGGAGCCATAACCGGCTTGGCAATGATGTTTTCAACTCTTGCCTGTGGTATTTTTTATCCTTCCTCACTCACAATTGGTAAAAGGATTTTAGAACCGGAACAGGTGATTTTCGGTGTAGGTGGAATTATGCGTTGGCTAAGTTTTATTCCTTTGTTTTTTGTGGTGGAAAAAAGGACTGTACCTTTGCCTAAGGCATTGCTTTCCCTTTTTCAGGAAAAAACGGATAGGTCGCTTAAGAAATAATTGAACGATTTATTCTTCTATGTCAGGAGGAGGGACAGTTTGTTCTTCATAAGGGGCTTCAATTATAACCTGAGATGCTTCTTCCACTCTGATTTCATGATAGAAAATTGCTCTCGCTGTGTAAATGTAGCTGCCTAACCACAAAAACCGATTCCGCAAGATAAAATTCCCAGTAAAATCCATCCCAAAAAAGATAGATCCAGAAAAAAGAGATCAGTTTTGTGACCTTTCATCATTTCTTTACTGGCTTTAATTGCTTCATTAGCTGAAATATTGGGATTATCCGCCATTATGAAAAAAGTCATTGCATAGGAAAATGAAGCAATGATTCCAGGAATAATTAAAAGCAAAGTCCATAAAAACACATAAATGAAGATTAATAATCCTGCCGTTAAACTACGGGTAAAATCCTTGAATCCGGCAAACATCAATTCTACATTAACTTCTTCACCTCTAACTAATTTAAGAAAAACTATGGCTAATCCCAAAGAAAAAGGTCCTAAAATAAGGAAAGAAACAACCGAACCAAGATAAGGAATTAAAGATAATCCACCATTAATCAGGTATAAAACAAGAATTATCAACGCACAGGGATTGTTCCATTTCCCTTTTAAATATTCTCTGGCATTATAACGAATTTCAGTATAGGTTAGCATAATCACCTCACTTGATTTCTTTTTTTTATTCTATTTTGTAGAGGCAACTTAAGTCAAGTTATTTTTTGGAGTATGACAAAAAATGTAACCGCTCACAAATATCACAGATTACACAGATAAAAATAATTGTTTCCCGCAGATTTCGCAGCCCAAAAATAAGGATTCCGAATTTGTTCTTAGTTCTTCGCTAATAATAAAAAATAACGCGCAAAAAACAAATCCAATTAATCCAGTCAATTCATTTATCTGTGTTCTCTTATTCAATCAACGAAAAAAACTTTGCACTCCCGCACTACGAACTAAGAACTATAAAATCACCCTCTCATAAAACTATTTTAAAGATATGCTATTATCTAATAAAAATCATAATTAAAAGAAGATATTAAGTCCTTTAACTATCCCTATTCTTTAGGATGAGTCTTAAACCATTCATTAACCCTATTTTGCACCTCTTGCTTTTGTTGATATGTCAGTTGATTTTCTATACTTTTTACCTCTTGTTCTGCATCAGTATAACCATTTCTGGAAGCAATTAGATACCAATAATAAGCTTCCTTATAGTTTTGTATTACTTCTTCTCCATTTTTGAGGTGTCCTGAAAATAGCGGACTAAAATTAAGGAGAAAGGAATGGATAAAGACTAAGTAGGGTTATTCTCATATATTGATGGCAAATTTAGAATATGAATTACTATTTAACTTATTTGCCTGCTAAATTTTAAATGGCTTTTCCATTATTAGTAATGAAATTTGTGTCATCAGAAGAGAAACAAACTAAAGAATTATATTTAACATCATACAAATTTGTGCTATTAATAAGTGCCCAGATTCCGAGTTTCTCAGCTTTTGCTTGAGCTGCTAATTTTCTAAAATAATGCAACTGTTCAAAGGAATACTTCTCATACTCCTGACTGAAACCCATTCTCATCATCTGAGCATTAACAAAAAGATTATCAGAAAAAAGGTAGACATAGGCTAATAATCTGCCGAATTTATCCAGATGCATTGACTTTTCATTAAAATGGTCCAGTTGCAAATAGATAAATTGATTCAGGATTAAAGCACAAAGATAGTCTTTTGCTTGATAAGCAAGATTTCTTAAAACAGGATTTTTTTCATTCATTTCAGGGGTATCTATTCCAATTAATCGCACTCTAATTTCGTGAAAGCCGTCAGAAATAGTTATAGTATCCCCGTCATAGACTTTTACCACTTGAAATTTTGCCTTCTGAAGTTCAGTATTATTTAAAACAAAAATCTGATTTAAGGAATAGCTGCCACTTTTAATCACTTTTTGAGAATCAAGAATTGATGATTCTTGAGGTTCTTTATAGATAGCAATTTTATTCTGATCGGAAGAGTTATGAGTTTTACAAGAACAAACCAGCAAAAGGGTAAAAATTAAAAATAGTTCAATTAATCTTTGAGGATTCATCAAAATATTAAAATGAAAAGGTATTTTAGATTTATACATTATCTATTTATTTAGACATTATCTGTTGCATTGTTCCGATAAATTTGGGGACAATTCTTATTACTACTCGCCTATTTTTCTTATTAAGGGTATTATCAGGTGTTAGCACTGCCAATTTTGATTCTCCAAAAGCAGCTGGAATCAAATCTATATCTGGATCTCTAAAAAAGTCATCTTCTTTAAATTCCTTAATCAAACTCAGTGAACGATCTAAAGATAATTTATAATTATAATTTTTATCTCCAACGGTATCTGTATGTCCTTCTATAATTATGCAATATCTTTTTTTTCTATCTCCTACCTGCATATAATTTTTAAGCTCTTCTCTGAATCGCCAAATTTTATCAAGATTAGCTCTTATTAGTTCGCTTTTATCAAACTCAAAAAGAATATCAGCCGGTATAATTATTTCATTATTTTCTTGATTTAATTCCAAATCAAGAGATTTAAACATTGATTTGAAATCATCAATATCTTTTTGATCTGCCTCTACTCTTTTGCTATAATTAAAAT
>ERZ1026792.774-NODE-774-length-23714-cov-2.566838_pt1 | contig 23714 bp, 24 predicted proteins | sample MGYA00520884_ERZ1026792 | MGnify/ENA primary metagenome ERZ1026792 (study PRJEB33270, sample SAMEA104284473) | anaerobic digester metagenome | biome: Anaerobic digester microbiome; feature: mesophilic sludge digester; material: Anaerobic digester biomass | place... | reverse complement strand
GCCGAGGAGAGTGTTTCATCCGAGCAGGGTCAGGCGCTGACCAGCTTGAATGAAATTGATGAATCTCTGGCCGAGGCATTGATGGAAGCCGGGTACCGGACCATTGAGGACCTGGCAAAGGCCAAGGAGGAAGATCTCCTGGAATTCGAAGGTATCGACGAATCCCTTGCGAAAGAACTCATAAAAAAGGCATCGGTGGGAGTGAGTGGATAACAGGCACCGTCCCCGGAGACAGTGTGTCGGATGCAGAAAGGTCCGGCGGAAAGACGAAATGCTGAGATTTACGAAGTCTCCCTCGGGCGCGCCGGTGTTTGACAGCGGATACAGGCTCCCGGGAAGGGGATTTTATCTCTGCCCCGAAGAGCGGTGCTTTACTGAAGCTTTTAAGAACAGGAGAATAAGAAACACGTATTTCCGGAAACTGGAGCAGATAGACGAACTCATAAGAGAGGCGCAAGAAGCACTATTGAAAACGATCGAGCAAGATATCATACGATGTGAGAAAATGGGCTATTCGAGAGATAGCCGAAGCAAAGACAGAACGATGCGGGAGGATGATCTCGTCATTTTCGGCTGCGATAATCCTCCTGAAGAGAAAGTAAGAATGCATACGGCTGCACGTGCCGGCGGGGCCATGTTTTTCACCATGCCGGCCGGATATGGATGCCGCAGTCGGTGGCTGGTCGTGAGCAGACAGTGTCCAGTCGCTTCACGACTTGCGATGAATCTGCAGAAGTATGAAGTGCTTTCTTCCAAGGGGCTGGCAAGATGAAAAAGATGCGGGTTTTCGAATTAGCAAGAGATTTATCGATAGATACACGGGAGTTGATGAAGGTTGCAAAAGACCTGGCCATCTCTGTCGAAAACAACATGAGCATGATCGATGTGCATGATATCGACAGGATAAAGAAACGGTTCCAGAAAGAAAGCGAAAAGCAGCCTGACGAATCCCCCCAGGAATCATATGTGGAGAAACGCGTCAGCGCCAACGTCATCAGGCGAAGGGCGAGGGTTGTTCCTCCATCTGAAAAGGCCGAAGAGCCTGCCGCAGCCGAAGAAGTGAAGCCCGCCGAGGAGCGTCCCGCCGAAGAGCCGGAGAAGAAGGCGGAAAAGAAAGAGAAGAAAGCCCCGAAAGCAGCCGAGGAAGTGCCGGAAGTTACAGAAAAAGAAGAAGAGGCCGAGGAGCCTGTCCGAAAGATCGCTGCAGAGGCGCCTGCAGAGCCCGCGCCCGAAGTGAAGCCAGAAGAAATCCAAGCACCTGCAGCCGAAGAGCTCACGTCTGAGGCGGAGAAGGCTGCTCAGGAAAAACCCGCTCCGGAGGCACAGGAAGCAGGCACGGAAAAAGAGCAGGAAGAGGACAAGAAAAAGAAGGAGAAAAAGAAGGGAAAGAAGGGTAAAGCGGTTGAAGTCGCTCCTGCTCCGGAAGAGGGAGAGGTCGCGTTCCCACGGCATGCACCAAAGAAGCCCAAGAAATTGAAAGAAAAAGAGGTGTACACTCAGAGCGACCTCTACGGCTCCGAGAGGACCGCTTACGGGAAGAAACAGAAGAAGAAGAAAGACAGGCGTGCCGGTGCTCAGCTCTCCCTCGTCAAGAAAAAGAAGATCCGAATCGGAAGGGCCATCACTGTTTTCAACCTCGCGAAAGAGATGGGCGTGAAGGTATCCGACGTGATCCGCATTCTCATGGACTTAGGCGTCATGGCCAATCAGAACCAGTACATCACTACTGATGAGGCGTCGTTCGTCGCCTCGGAGCTGGGCTTTGAGACGGAAGAGGCCCGCGACGAGATTAAGGAGGCGTATCTCACTCCTCCTTCGTATTCTCCCGAAGAGCTGGAGCCAAGGCCTCCGGTGGTCACCGTGATGGGGCATGTCGACCACGGCAAGACGTCCCTGCTTGATGCCATCAGGCAGGAAAACGTCATTGACAGCGAGTACGGCGGGATCACCCAGCATATCGGCGCATATCAGGCCCATTGCAATGGGAAACCCATCACTTTCATTGACACCCCGGGGCACGAGGCGTTTACCTCCATGCGTTCCCGCGGGGCACAGGTGACCGATTTTGTCGTGCTTGTCGTGGCGGCCGATGACGGCGTGATGGATCAGACAAGAGAGGCGATAAACCATGCACGGGCGGCCAATATTCCCATCCTCGTGGCGGTCAACAAGATCGACAAGCCCAACGCCAATCCTCAGCGGGTGAGAGAGCAGCTCTCCGAGATCGGGCTCGTCCCGGAAAGCTGGGGAGGAGACACGATTTTCGTCGATGTTTCCGCAAAGAATCGTATCGGGATCGATGATCTGCTGGAGATGATACTCCTGCAGGCTGAGGTCCTGGACATAAAAGCCTACAAGAAGGGCGGCGCCCGGGGCGTAGTCCTCGAATCGAAACTCGATAAGGCCAGAGGCCCCATGGCCACAGTTCTTATCCAGAGCGGCCAACTGAAGCGCGGCGACATCTTTGTCGTGGGAAACACCTGGGGAAGGGCCAGAGGGGTGTTCGACTTCACCGGGAAACCCATCTCTCAGGCCGACCCGGCTACTCCGATAGAAATCATCGGCTTCTCGGAGCTGCCGTCGGCGGGCGACAACTTCTTTGTCGTGCCAAACGAAAAGACCGCCAAGGACATCGTATCGTACTTCCAGGAGACCGATGAGATCAAGCGTCAGCAGAGACAGGAACCGAAGGAGAAGGTCACACTTGAAGATCTCTACAGTCAGGTCCAGGAGGGAAAGATCAGAGATCTCAACCTCATCATCAAGGGAGATGTCCACGGCACCGTTGAGGCCATCCGGGGCGCCGTGCAGGGAATCGATGTCGGGCAGGACCTCAGAATCAGCATCATCCACTCGGCAGTGGGAGGAATCACGGAAAACGATATACTGCTCGCCTCTACGGCGAAGGCGATCGTCATCGGCTTCAATGTAAGACCGGAGCCCACAGCCAGGGCATTGGCCAAGAAGTACAATGTCGAGATCAAGCTCTATACGATCATCTATGACCTCATAGAGGACATCAAAAAGGCTCTGAAAGGCATGCTGGAGCCGGTTTACGAAGAAGTCGTTCAAGGCAGGGCCGAGGTGAGGGATCTGTTCAAGGTGCCCAAAGTTGGAACCATTGCCGGATGCATGGTGGTCGACGGGCAGATCACGCGGGGAGCCAATGCCCGTCTGCTGCGCGATCACGTGGTAGTGTTCGAGGGAAAGGTTGACTCCCTGAAGCGCTTCAAAGAAGATGTCAGAGAAGTTCAGTCGGGATATGAGTGCGGTATAGGGCTCTCCGGCTTCAACGACATAAAAACCGGAGATGTGATCGAAGCCTTTGCTCGTCAGAAAGTAGAAACGGAGCTTGAGTGATAATCGGTGCTAGTGAGTTCAGACTCAGGATCACGGGAGCACGATCCCTCAAGGAAAAGCGTAAGACCTTGAAATCTTTGAAAGATCGCGTCTCCAAGATGAATATCTCCGTCGCCGAGGTAGACGATCAGGATAAATGGCAGGCGGCCACGCTCGCCTTTGCGGTGGTCAGCAACGACACGGGATATATTAACTCGATCCTTGACAGAGTCGCCCGTTATCTCACGGACTATCCAGATATCGAGTTGGTCGACTGCCAGACGGAGATCATACATATATGAAACTGGTAACCAAGCGGCAGGCCCGCGTCGGCGATCTTATCAAGCAGACCATCGCAGAGCTTGTTCAGCGCAAGGTAAAGGACCCCCGGGTAGATGGGGTGACTATCACAGGCGTCGACGTGAGCGTTGACCTGCGGGTGGGCCATGTATTTTATTGCGTTCTCGATCCGGACAGGCAGCAGCAGGCTCAGCAGGGCTTGACCAGTGCGGCCGGTTTTCTCCGTCGGGAGCTGAGCCGGGAGCTGAGAATCAAGCATATTCCCGAGCTTTCGTTCATATACGACGAGTCCTTCGATTACGGATCCAAAATAGACGAAATTCTCGAAAAGTTGGAAAAGGATGAAAAATCAGATAGCTGACATCATACACCACCATGATCGTTTCGAGATCATCACACACGAGGGACCGGACGAAGACGCTGTTGGATCCAGTCGTGCTCTTGCCCACGCTCTGAATTCCCTGGGAAAATCCGTCAGGCTGATCTACCCCACGCCGATTCCCGAACCGCTGTTGTTCACCGCGGAGCCACGCCAGAAAAAGGGCATGACGCCGGAGATTTCCATCCTCCTGGATGTATCCGATGTCAAGATGCTCGGCGGGGTCAATCCGCAGGGGACGGTCGTGGTGATCGATCACCATCGCACCCAGGGGGACTTCGGATCGGCCGCATGGATCGATCCGCAGAAGTCGTCCGCATCTGAGATGGTGTATGATCTGATACAGGCCCTGGGTGTGGACATCACTCCTGCAATCGCCTCGAATATCTATATGGGGATTTTCGGAGACACCGGGGGGTTCATCCATTCCAATACCACGCCGCGGGTGTTCAGGGCTGCCTATGAGCTCACCAAGGCGGGAGCGGATCCGAACCAGATCGCATACCGGCTGAAGCGGACCAGGAGCGTGAAGTATTATCACATTCTCTGCATGGTCATTGACCGGCTCGTTCAGTCGGGCAGGATCTTCGGAAGTTATATCCGCTATGAGGATTTAGGCGCGGTGCGCGCGACCCCTGATGATGCCTCGGGGATCGTCGAAGAGCTCGCATCGTTATCCGGGGCGGAGATGGTGGTTTTTTTAAGAGAGCTGAATCCGGATACCGTCCACGGATCAATCAGGAGCAAAAGCGCGGATTCGGCCCTGAAGACGGCCCGAGCCTTCGGAGGGGGAGGGCATGGCATGGCGGCTGGATTCACCCAGAAAGGCCGCGCCGACGAGCTGATCGAGCAGGTGATCGAGGAAGGACTGAAGTGGGTAAGCAAGGTATAGTGCTTATAGACAAGCCGAAGGACATCACATCCCGGAAGGCCGTCGATCACGTCATGAAGACGCTGAAGGTGAAGCGGGCCGGGCATTTCGGATCACTCGATCCCTTTGCCACCGGGCTTTTGTGCATCGGCGTTGGACAGGGGACCAAACTCCTGCCCTTCATGCATGCCCATCAGAAGGAATATATAGCCACCATCGGTTTCGATATGACCACTGATACCGATGATATTACCGGGAATCCCATCGAGCGCTTTTCCGACGTCAAAATCGATATGGGAGCTGCAAAAAAATGGTTTGAGGAAAATACCGGCTGGATCAATCAGCTCCCTCCACGGTACTGTGCCCAGAAATATCAGGGGCGGCCTCTGTACAAGCTCACCCGCGCTAATATCGATGTGCAGCCGCGGGAAAAACAGGTATACATCGAGGACGTGGAGATTCTTGATCATGGGCGCGACTGGATCGACGTTCGGATCGTCTGCTCCCGGGGCACGTATATCAGATCCATCGCCCGGGATCTGGGCAGCCGGCTGGGGTACGGAGGCTATCTGCGGGAGCTGAGGAGACTTCGCAGCGAAGGTTTCCACGTGGAGGCAGCCATGACCCTCGATGAATTGAAACAGCGCTCCCAGCAAGGACAGGATGTGATTATTCCACTTTCCCATGCGCTCCATATCCAGAAGGTGAGGGTTACTCCCACAGGGCAGAGAGGAATTCTCGACGGAAGTCCCATACTGGTATCGTGGATTATCGATAAGGTCGAAACGGCGGAAGGGAATTATGTCGCGATGGTGAACGGAGGGGACCAGCTCCTCTGTATCGCCAGGCATCAGCCGTCGGGAGGAATCTGGGGCTATATCGAACGGGGATTTCGTCCGGATTAGCTATTTACAGCAGATCAGATGGTGTGTTAATTTCCCTCGTTGCGCAAGAAAAGTAGAGAATAAACGGTCATTAGGAGGACAAAGAAGTGGGTTTAAGCGTAGAGGAAAAGAAAGAAGTCATCAATCAGTTCAAGAGGCATGAGAGCGACACAGGATCCCCTGATGTTCAGGTTGCGATCCTGACGAAGCGGATCAATGATCTCACCGAACATTTCAAGGTCCATGAAAAGGATCATCACTCCAGGAGAGGATTGCTGATGCTTGTCGGCCAGAGGAGGAGGCTTTTGAATTACATCAAGGGTCGTGATATCAAGAGATATCGGGAACTCCTCCAGGCATTGAATCTCCGGAAGTAGGGAAAACTATGAAAATCGAAACAAGAGGCAAAGGCGCACCGCTGATATTTTCCGTGGGTGAGGTCGCCAGGCAAGCGGACGGCTCTGTACTCGTCCACCAGGGAGACAGCGTGGTTCTCGTAACCGCGGCTGCCGCAAAGGAAGAACGCAAGGGTGTGGATTTCCTTCCCCTGGTCGTGGACTATCAGGAAATGAGCTATGCCGCAGGAAGGATCAAAGGGGGGTTCATCAAAAGAGACGGGCGGCCGGGCACTCAGGAGATACTTACCGCCCGGGCGATAGACAGGCCGATCCGGCCGCTGTTTCCGAAAGGATATCGCAACGAAACCCAGATCATCGCCATGGTGCTCTCCGCCGATCCCGCATTCACGCCGGACATACTCGCCCTCAACGGGGCATCCGCGGCGCTGCATATATCTGGGATACCGTTCAGCGGCCCCATCGGCGGTGCACGGGTAGGCCTGATCGACGGAGAGTTCGTGATCGATCCATCGGTTGCCCAGCTCGAAAAGAGCCAGATGGAACTCATGGTCGTGGGGACGCGCGACGCCATCGTCATGGTTGAAGGAGAAGCGAGCGAGCTTCCCGAGAGAACCGTTCTCGATGCCATAAAGGTCGCTCACACCAGGATACTTGAGGTTATCGACGCCATCGAAGAGCTGCGGGAAAAGGCGGGCAAGCCCAAAGTCCCGTACACACCTCTCCGGGAGGACGAGGAAGTCTACCGGCAGATCAGGGACATGATGGCCCCACGGATCGAAAGCATGGTATCCCAAGCGTACACGAAGCAGCAGAGGCACGCGCTGATCGATGAACTCAAGGCGGAGATTCTGGAAAAGTTCTCCGACGAGACGGAAGAAGGCGATCTTCTGGTGAAAGGCGCCTTTGACGCCGCCGAGAAGGAGATTGTGCGCAGGATCATGAAAGAGCGCAAGGTCAGGATCGACGGCAGGGGCTTCGATGACATCAGAGCCATCGACTGCAAGGTGGGCATACTGCCGCGAACTCACGGCTCGGCACTTTTCACGAGGGGAGAGACACAGGCCCTCGCCACGACCACACTCGGAACTCCCCGGGATGAGCAGCGGGTGGAGACTCTGCTGGGAGAGACAACGAAGTCCTTCATGCTCCATTACTCCTTCCCTCCCTTTTCCGTAGGGGAGGTGCGGATGCTCAGAGGACCGAGCAGGCGCGAGATCGGGCATGGAAACCTTGCAGAGCGCGCCCTGAGCAAGATGCTGCCGGAAGAGGGTTCGTTCCCCTACACCATCAGACTCGTATCCGAGATCCTCGAATCGAACGGATCCTCATCCATGGCCACCGTCTGCGGCGGCTCTCTGTCGCTGATGGATGCCGGTGTTCCCTTGAAGAAGCCGGTGGCGGGCATCGCTATGGGCCTCATCAAGGAAGGTGACGACTACATGGTGCTCACCGACATTCTCGGCGATGAAGACCACCTCGGAGATATGGATTTCAAGGTGGCCGGCACCGCAGACGGGATCACCGCCCTGCAGATGGACATCAAGATCTCGGGCATTCCCGAAGAGGTTCTCGGCCAGGCCCTGGAAAAGGCGAAAGCCGCAAGGCTTGCCATCCTCGAGAAGATGAAGCAGACCATCAGCGCCCCCCGCGGTGACATCTCCCCCTATGCGCCGAGGATCTACACCATGACCATAAACCCCGACAAGATCAGGGATGTCATCGGTCCCGGCGGAAAGGTCATCAAGGACATCATCGCCAAGACCGACACCAAGATAGAGATCGATGATTCGGGCAGAGTGGACATTTTCTCTCCCGACGAGGATCACGCAAAGATGGCGGTGGACATGATCCAGGCCCTCACCAAAGAGCTCGAGCTGGGGCGCGTATACAGCGGCAAGGTCGCCAAGATCATGGATTTCGGCGCCTTTGTGGATTTCCCCACGGGAGAGTCCGGGCTGGTCCACATCTCGCAGCTCGCAAATGAGCGGGTAAAGAATGTGCGCGATGTCGTCCAGGAAGGCGACGAGATCATTGTCAAGGTGATCGGCATCGACAGCAAGACAGGCAAGATCCGTCTCAGCCGGAAAGAAGCCCTCAACAACACAACCCGCTGATTTTCATGGCACAGTGCACGGTACTCGACAACGGGGTCCGCATCCTTTCGGCGAAGATGCCGGGGGTGCGCTCCGTTTCTCTGGGTATCTGGGTAAGCGCCGGCTCCCGTAATGACCCTCCTGTACATGCGGGCATGGCCCACTTCACCGAGCACATGCTCTTCAAAGGCACAAAGAAAAGAAGCGCTGTTCAGATCGCAAAGGAAATCGACGCGTTGGGAGGGGCGTTGAATGCACAGACAGCCAAGGAGTACACGGTCTACTATATCCGGGTGCTCGACGAGCATCTGGATAAGGCCTCGGATATCCTTTTCGACCTCTTTTTGAATTCAGTGATCGATCCGGTCGAGATGGATAGAGAGAAAAAAGTGGTGCTCCAAGAAATCCGAATGACCGAAGACACTCCCGATGATTATGTCTCCGATCTTTTTTCCGAAGCCTTTTTCGAGAAATCTTCTCTTGGGGTGCCTATTCTCGGAACAGCGGATGCCATTGATGCCTTCGAAAGACGTGATGTGCTCGATTTTCTTTCATCCTTCTATATCCCCCCTTCCATTGTCATCGCTGCCGTGGGCAGCCTGGATCACAATGAGATCGTAAACCTGGTAAGGCGCCGATTCGCAGGCCTTCATCCTGCGAGCCCGTCTTTTCCGGAAGAATCGTTTCTCAAGCGGGCGGGCGTTACCAGAATGGTCTACAGAGATATCGAACAGGTTCATATCACGCTGGGCACGGCCGGGGCGTCAATGCTCGACACAAAACGCTGGGTTTATATCGTGCTCAACACCATTCTCGGTGGCTCCATGAGCTCCATGCTTTTTCAGGAAGCGCGCGAGAAGCTCGGGCTCGTGTACTCCATCTATTCATATCTGAGCTCATACAGAGATTGCGGCGTCCTTGCCCTGTATGCCGCCACAACCCCCGACAACCTCCAGAAGACCATGGAGGTGATCATGCGTCAGATGTCGAGGATCAGGGAGGGAGACTTCGGAGGAATCCACATCGATGACGTGAAGGCGCAGATCAAGGGGAATCTTCTGCTCGCCAGGGAGAGCACGACCCACCGGATGTCCTCCATTGCAAAGAACGAGATATACTACAACAGGGATATTCCGGAGGAAGAGATCATCGAAAAGATCGGGAAAGTTTCGTCTGATGACGTGGTATCTCTTGCACAGGAGATATTTCAGGGTTCAAAAATTACAACGGTGTTCCTGGGAAAGGTGGACGGGATAGAGGCGCCGGACTTCGGCCTTCCGATAAACTAGAGAGAGACCTGCCGGGCCTCTGTATGAAGAGAGAGCCAGGTTTTTTCGCCAAGGAACCGTTTCCATGACGGTCGGTCCGGTTTGCTGACAGCGATGCCGATAAAATAGCGGTCTCCTTCGATAGTGTACCCGGTGATACTGCCGTTCACGGTTACGTTTCCGACAGAAACGGTTACGATCTGGTGCAGCAGTTTCAAAAGGGTAATCTTGATGCGAGTCGTGGGGACTATCATGCACAGATCGCACGAAGAGACATACTGCGTATCGCCTTCGAACGACAGCCCTTCCTGCGGACAGGAAACCCTCAAACAAAAAGACTCATATCTTTTGTTCAGATTCAAGTCCAGAGACAGCATGATTCTTCTTGCATCCCCTTTCAATATTTGTATATTTTTCTGCAAAAATGATGCCTGCAATGAGAAATCTGAAGATCACCCTTGCCTATGACGGGTCCGCTTTTCATGGATGGCAGATACAGCCGGGTTTCAGAACCGTTCAGGAAACCGTCGAACACTGTCTGCACAAAATCCTCGGGCACGCTGTCAGGGTGACGGCATCTGGACGGACCGATGCAGGGGTCCACGCCCTGGGACAGGTCATCAACTTCAGAACGCCGTCAAAAATACCCGAAGAAGGATTGCTCAAAGCCCTGAACTCCTTGTTCCCACACGATCTTTCGGCCAGGGATGTTTCAGAGGTTGATCCCGATTTTCACGCCAGAAAAATGGCGCTTTCAAAGAAATATGTATATGTTATTGACACATCCAGAATACGAAGCCCGTTCCTCTCCCGATATGTTTTCCATCTTCCGGGAGCGCTGGATGTTCATGCAATGAGGCGCTCCATAGAAATGCTCAATGGAGAGCAGGATTTCAGCTCATTCATGGGGGCCGGATCGTCGGTAAAAACGACTGTCAGAAAGATCCTCGCAACCGGGATATTCGAAAGAGATTCCCGGGTGTTCTTCTATATACAGGGTAGCGGCTTTCTGCGCCATATGGTAAGGAACATTGTGGGAACACTGATTCAAGTGGGGCGGTCAATGCTGGCTCCGGAAGACATGGAAAGAATTCTGGCGCTGAAGGATCGCACACACGCAGGCCCCACTGCACCCCCGCAGGGGCTTTACCTCGTGGAGGTGTGTTACAAAGAGGAGAATCCGGTCTGCGCGAAGCAGGACTGAGCATTTACGAACCCTCTTGAAAAGAAGGTTCCCGGTTCAGGAGCAGACGGGGAAAGCACATCAAAAGGCAAGGAGGGTTGGATGATGAGAGGAGTGGTACTGGCCGGGGGCTTGGGGACAAGGCTCTATCCGCTGACAAAGGTAACCAACAAACACCTTCTGCCGGTTTTCGATAAGCCCATGATCTATTACCCCATACAGGCCCTGACCAATGCCGGAATCCGGGAGATCATGGTGGTCACGGGCGGGAATAACGCCGGCGATTTTCTCCGATTGCTCGGAAACGGGAAGGAATTCGGCCTCGACCGTATTCATTACGCCTATCAGGAAGGAGAAGGCGGTATCGCCGAGGCCCTTGGTCTTGCGGAGTCTTTTGCGGAAGGCAAACCCATCTGCGTGGTGCTGGGTGACAACATCATCGAGATGAATATCATCAAGGCTGTTGAAGATTACACGAAGCAGGGGGGAGGAGCCCGGATCATGCTCAAAGAGGTGCCGGATCCCGAGCGATTCGGTGTCCCGATTTTCAGCGGCGAGCGTATTGTCGGCATCGAGGAAAAACCGAAACAGCCAAAGAGCAGCTATGCGGTGATAGGTATCTACATGTACGATTCCCGGGTCTTTGACATTATCCACGGGCTTTCGCCCTCGGAGCGCGGGGAGCTTGAGATCACCGATGTGAATAATGATTACATCAAGGCCGGCACCATGCAGTGGTCGATTCTCGACGGCTGGTGGACCGATGCAGGCACTACGGAAAGCCTCCTGAAAGCCGGAAACCTGGTCGCACAGACAGGCGCCAACAAGTTGAAATAACAAACGGACGTTTTCAAAGAAAGAGGAAGGCACATGAAGGTACTCGTAACAGGAGGATGCGGCTTCATCGGGACAAATCTCCTGCGTCATATTCTCGAGAACAGGCCCGATTGGAGCGTGGTGAACTTCGACCTCCTAACCTATGCCGGCAACCTCGAAAATACTCTGGGGCTGCAGGAGGCGTATCCGGGAAGGTACGAATTCGTGAAGGGCGATATTGCGGACCGGGCAGGCGTTGACGCCCTGTTTTCCCGCCATTCCTTTGACCTGGTGCTCAACCTCGCTGCTGAATCCCATGTGGACAGGAGTATCGAGGACGCAAGCGTATTCATGAGAACGAATGTTCTGGGAGTTCAAGTGCTCCTCGACGCCGCCAGGAAATACAAGGTAGACCGTTTCCTGCACGTCTCAACCGACGAGGTCTACGGCAGTCTCGGAAAAGAAGGCCGCTTCCGGGAAGACCTTCTTCTGGCGCCGAACAGCCCATACTCCGCCTCCAAGGCGGCGGCCGATCTCCTGGTGCGATCGTATGTCAAAACCTATGGTCTCGACGCAGTGATCACCCGGTGCTCAAACAATTACGGGCCGTATCAGTTTCCGGAAAAGCTGATTCCCCTGATGATCATCAATGCCTGGAACGACAGGGAACTCCCTGTGTATGGGGACGGCAGGAACGTGAGAGACTGGATCTATGTCGACGACCATTGCCGGGGAATCGTTCAGGTAGCAGAGAACGGACGGTGTGGAGAAGTCTATAATATGGGAGGGGATGCGGAGAAAGAGAATATCCAGATTGTCCGCATCATCCTCAGTGCTCTTGACAAGCCGGAATCTCTCATCCGGTTTGTCACGGACAGGCCCGGGCACGATTTCCGCTATGCCATGGATTTCTCAAAGATCGCAGGAGAGATCGGCTGGAAGCCGGAACATGAATTCGAAGAGGGTATGGAGAAAACCATTCAGTGGTATCTCGGCAACAAGCCCTGGTGGGAAAGGATCCTTTCGGGGACTTACCAGCAGTACTATGAAAGGATGTACGGAAACAGATGAAAATCCTGGTCACCGGAGCGATGGGTCTCCTGGGGAAAGAAGTGGCACAGCTGTGCAAAAACCAGGGAGATCTTGTTGTTGCGACCGATATCGCTTCCGAGGACAACCCCCTGGACATAACGAGCCTGCCCGCGATCCGCGGCTTCCTGGCATCGTGCAGCCCCGACTGGCTTATCAATTGCGCTGCCTACACGGATGTGGACGGCTGCGAAAAGAACCGCGATATCGCATACGAGCTCAACGCCAGAGGCCCGGGGAATCTGGCAAGGGCCTGTGAGGAATACGGCTCGAAGCTCCTGCACATCAGCACCGACTATGTCTTCGACGGTGAAAACCCCAAGCCTTATGAAGAAGACGACGCACCGAACCCGGTGAGTGTATACGGGAAAAGCAAGCGTGCCGGAGAGATTTCCGTACAGGAAGGTGTTGAAAATTATATCATCGTGCGGACACAGTGGCTCTTCGGCCCTTACGGAAAGAATTTCGTGTCCACGATTCTGGGAATTGCACAACAGCAGGATGCCATATCCGTGGTGAACGACCAGTGGGGTTCTCCAACCTATGCCAGGGATCTTGCCAGAGCCATTAGGACGCTCCTGGAATGCGATGCCCGGGGGATATTCCACGTGAGGAACCGGGGGAAGGCAACGTGGTTCGATCTGGCCAAACGGGCGATCGAGCTCGTCGGGCTGTCCACCCATGTAATTCCCGTAGGGACAAAGGATTTCCCCCGTCCCGCACGGAGACCTGCAAACGGCATTCTCTCGACCAGACGTTTCGCCAGAGAAACGGGCAGGCTCATGCCGGCGTGGCAGATCTCCCTGAAAAGCTACATCAAGGAGTATCTCCAGGAACAGCGGAAAAGGGGCCAGGCCTGACACTTCGCCGGCAGGCTTCGCGCACGCTGGAGGTTGAGCGGAAGCGCAGAAGAAGACACACGATGCGGGGATGTGAAAGGCAAAATCAGATAAATTCGCGGAATCATCTTTAGTTGAATGTAATATTTTGATAGACAGGAGAGTCGAGGCTTCTCACAACGAAGATTATGCGATAAAGATTAGGGCCGAAGATGAAGACATTCTCCCGTCGGCCCGGCAGGAAAAGGAGTAGATATTGAACAAAAACAAGCAGAAGAGCGCGGCGAGGGACTGGGCTGAGGCTCTCGTCGTCGCCTTTATCATCGCCATGATCATCAGGGCCTTTGTGCTCCAGGCATATCGGATACCGTCTTCTTCCATGGAGGACACCCTGCTCAAGGGCGATCATATCCTCGCCACAAAATACAACTACGGGCTGACCATACCCTTCACAACCGACAAGTTCTGGGGCGCGGGTAAGGTCCCGGCCCGCGGCGACATTGTCATCTTCACCTTTCCCGGCAACAAGTCCATGGACTTCGTCAAGCGGGTGGTCGGGCTGCCCGGAGATACCATCGAGGTAAGAGACAAGAAAGTATATGTCAACGGGGAGCCGTATAAAATCATACACGAGAAACATACCGACCCGTTCATTCTCACCCAGGGACAGGGGAAGGTCAGGGATAATTTCGGCCCGATCACCGTCGATCCGGGGCACTGCTTCGTCATGGGAGACAACAGGGATCAGAGCTATGACAGCAGGTTCTGGGGGCTGGTACCTATCGAAAACATCAAGGGGAAGGCATTCGTGATCTACTTCTCGTGGGACAGCGCACGACACTGGGTCCGTTTCGGCCGGATCGGCGATCTGATCCGCTAGGAGGCCTTGCATGACTGATATAGCCGTGAGCGAAAAGGAGCTTGAGGGCATCCTCCGTGATCTTGCTGGCCGGGTCATGGAAGCGATGGAATCATGGCACGATGTGGTGTTCATCGGGATACGCAGCGGCGGCTTCCTGTTGGCCGGAAACGTGGTGAGGCGCATTCAGGAAAAGATCGGCAAAGCCGTTCCCTTAGGCGCGCTCGATATCGCCCTGTACCGCGATGACGTTCATCGCAGGCCTTTCTCCCTTGAAGTCAGGAGCACGGACATCCCGTTTTCCGTGAATGACAAAAAAGTGATCCTGGTAGACGACGTTATCAGCACCGGCAGGTCTGTCCGGGCGGCCATCGACCACATCGTGGACCTGGGACGGCCCAAACGGATATATCTCATGGTGCTGTTCGACCGGGGAGGGAGAGAGCTTCCCATCCAGGCGGATTTCGTAGGCAAGCACGTCGATCTGCCCGACGAGAAGGTCATCAAGCTCGAAGCAGGCCCGGACAACGTGAGTATCAAGGATGTCGTCGTGAGCGAGGTAAAAAAATGAACTGGCCCCACAAAGATCTCATCGCGATTCAGAACCTGACTGCAGACGAGATCGGGCATGTACTGGACATGGCGTCTTCCTTCAAGGAGATCTCGAAGCGGGATATCAAGAAAGTGCCCACCTTGCGGGGGAAAACCGTAGTGCTTCTGTTCTACGAGCCGAGCACCAGGACGCGCCTTTCCTTCGAAATCGCCGCAAAGCGCCTGAGTGCCGACACTGTGGCGCTGTCGGCATCGGGGTCTTCTTTTTCCAAAGGCGAAACCATCATGGATGCGGCTTACAACGTCATGGCAATGGCGCCCGACTGCATCGTGATCCGGTATCCCTCTGCAGGCATCCCTGCGAAGATGGCTGAGCTTCTGTCCTGCTCTGTCATCAACGGCGGAGACGGCTTTCATGAGCACCCCACCCAGGCGTTGCTCGACATGTACTCTCTCAAGGAGCATTTCGGGCGGATCGAAGGACTGACCGTGGCCATTGTGGGAGACATCATGCACTCACGCGTGGCGAGGTCCAATGTGTACGGCCTGGTGAAAATGGGGGCCAGCGTGGTGCTCGTCGCCCCGAAAACTCTGCTTCCACCGGGCGTCGAGTCGTGGGGGGCCAGCGTGACACACGAGCTCGATCCGGTCATACCCGAGGCGGATGCGGTCATGATGCTCCGCGTTCAGAACGAGCGTCTCAACGAGCGCTTCTTCTCCGACGCCCGGGAATATTCGATCTTCTACGGACTGAACAGGAAGCGGGTCGAAATGATGAAGGACGGAGCGGTGATCATGCATCCCGGGCCCATGAACAGAGGCGTTGAGATCACGCATGATGCGGCAGACAGTGCCCGGTCCATTATTCTCGACCAGGTGGAAAACGGGGTGGCCGTCCGGATGACGCTCTTGTATCTGTCCATGGGAGGTACCGCCAATGTGGATTAAGGGGGGCACAATCATCGACCCTGCCAACGGAATCGAGCAGGTGGGAGATATCCATATCAGAGAAGGTCTTATTGCCGGCGTTTATCTGACAGGATGTGCGGAGACGGATGACGAGGTCATCGATGCATCCGGGCTGTGGGTGCTTCCCGGCCTCATCGACATGCACGTCCATTTGCGGGAGCCGGGCTATGAATACAAGGAGGATATCGCCTCCGGCAGCCGTGCCGCAGCTTCCGGGGGAGTGACCACTGTCGTGTGCATGCCGAACACCGACCCGGTGAACGACAATCCCTCCGTGACCCGGTACATCGTCGAAAAGGCCAGACACACGGCGGTGATCCGCGTGCTTCCCGCAGGGTCCATTACCAAAGGGCTGAAAGGCGCCGACTTGTCCGAGATGGGGCTCATGAAGGCCGCAGGCATCGTAGCGGTGACCGATGACGGCAAGAGCGTGGAAGACTCCTCGGTGATGAGAAGGGCCATGGAGTACGCCGCAACCTTCGGGCTGCCGGTGATCTCTCACTGTCAGGACAGGAGCTTGAGCGCATCAGGGGTGATGAACGAGGGGGATCTGTCTTCCCGACTGGGCCTGGGGGGCATACCCGGCATAGCGGAAGATATCGTCATCTCCCGGGATGTACTCCTGGCACAATATACCGGGATTCCCATCCATATCACCCATGTGTCTACAGCGTCGGGCCTCGACATTATCCGGCAGGCAAAACAAGCCGGCGTAAGGGTGAGCTGTGATGTGACGCCCCATCATCTCCTCCTTACGGAAGACCGCGTGCGCGGCTACGACACCAACGCCAAGATGTATCCTCCCCTCCGCAGCAGGGAGGACATGCTCGCACTCGTCGAGGGCATCAGGAGCGGAGTCGTCGACTGTATCGCCACTGACCACGCACCGCACGCAAAGGATGAAAAGGACTTGGACTTCGATCTGGCTCCGTTCGGGGTCATCGGCCTTCAGACGCTCCTTCCGGGCGTCTTTCGGCTGCACAGAGAATACGGCATCGATTTCAGCCGGCTCCTTGCGTGCGTGACCTGCAACCCGGCCCGCATCCTGGGCATCGAAGGCGGGACACTCTCTCCCGGGGCAAGAGGCGATGTGACGCTCTTCGACCCGGAGGCGCTGTGGACGCTCACCCCTGAAAGCGTGCTTTCGAAGTCCACGAATTCCCCGTTTCTCGGCCAGGAGTTCGCCGGTAAGGTCATCCAGACGATCGTTGCGGGACGGAGCGTCTACCGGATCTAGGGAAGCAGACCGTCTTCTCTCGCCATGTCCGCCACATACCTCCCGATCGACAGGCACGATGTAAGACCGGGAGACTCGATTCCGATGAGGTTGATCATCCCTGGAAGTCCCCGCCCGGCCTCATGAGCGATAATGAAATCCCGTTCCGGCCCGCCCGGTTTCCGGATTTTCGGACGGATTCCGGCAGTGTCCGGTGAGAGGTCTTCCAGCCTCAGGAAGGGGAGCATGCGGCTGGCGCTCTCGTAGAATGCTCTTGCATGAGAAGGATCGACATCGTAAGAGATGGTCTCCGTGGGCAAGGCGTTGGGTCCGAGTCGCAGGGATCCGGAGAGATCTTTGGTGGCATGCACGCCCAGCCCCATGAGGTTCTTTTCCGGCACAGGATAGACGAGGCCGCGGACCAGCCCCTGTTTTGCAGGATTGACCCGGAAGTACTCCCCTTTCACCGGATAGATGCGATAGCCCTCTTCCAAGACGCTGATCCCGGCCAGTGAAGCGATCGTGTCGGAGCCTAAGCCTGCGGCATTGATCACGACCCGGGAGAGGAAGGAGTAGGGTCTTCCGCCGGGCCCGCAGACCGTGCAGACAAAGCCGGAGTGAGTCTTTTCCAGAGCCGTGACCGTTGTGCGGTAGAGAATTGTCGTCCCCTGCTCGAGGCACTGTGCTTCCATCCTTCTGATGAGCAGATGGGAATCGATGATGCCTGTATGTGGAGAATAAAGAGCGCACCGACCGCTGACATTCGGCTCTTTTTTCTTGAGCTCGGCTCGGTCCAGGATCTTCAGATCGCGGACCCCGTTTTCCAGCCCTTTCAGGTAGAGCTGCTCGATAGCCTGCTCTTCCTCCCGCTCTGTGGCGACGATTACCTTGCCTGCTTCACGCATCGGTATCCCTGCGGTCGCGCAGTACTCTCCCAGCATGGCCGAGCCCTGGACACAGAGGCGTGCCTTCAGAGAGCCGCTCGCGTAGTAGATGCCGGCATGGATGACCTCGCTGCTGCGCGAGCTGACGCCTCTGCCCGGAGCGGATTCCTTTTCCAGAATCACAGTCTGCCCTGGACAGAAGCCGAATTCACGGGCGATGGCAAGCCCCACCACCCCTGCCCCGATAATCGCCACGTCCACCTCGACCATGACCGTTCTATACCATCAAAGGGGTACCGGGAAAACCGCGAGCTCTTATAATCCAAACTTAGAGACATTACTCGCGAGAACTCTGAACGGGCATGGCGCGGGGAGGTTTCTAGAATACACACGGTGAGGCATATAAACAATCGGCATGCTGGCACGTCCATGGCCTCCGGCCCTGGAAGGGCAGGAAGTGCCTTGATATCCTTGCCTGAAATAGGCCAGTCATGCTATAGGCAAGACAGTTCCCGGAATTCTCAATTCATTACTAAAACACTTGGAGGATACCATGGATATCAGAGACAAGGTTCCCGTAATCAGAGTCGCTATCAGAGGGGCAAATGGAAGGATGGGTCTCCAGGCGATCTATGCTTCCATGGAAAACAATGAAGATATACTCATCCGGGCCAAGCGCAAAGAGCTGAAGGATGACGATGTCTGGATCGATGTCGTGTACGGGGCTTTTACCGCGGATATCCCTACCGTTCAGCAGCTCCTGGCGGGGGTATTGCGCTCTGAAAAAACCAAGATACTCGAAGGGTATGACAAGAACGGCAGCCCGATCTACCGCCTCAAGTCGGACGGCAAGCATGAACTGAGGACAAAGTACGTAGAGCAGACACTGGCCGAAGAGCCGCAGCGCAATCACGTCATCCCGTTCGACAGGCAGGAGATTGTAGATACCCCTGAAGGGCTTCCCGCCATCAAGGTATACTCCAAGGACAAGCAGGACGTGCTCTCCGTTATACGCCACGCCAATGTCCGGCTCGGTGAGCTTTCTGCGGAGGCCATCATCGACCGGGTAATCGACACCGCGAACGATCTCGGTGCAAACGTGCTGCTCTCGTGCGTGGGGGATACGGCGAAGAAGGCCGATCGGATGATGAAGTGGATGGACAGGATCCACGAGAAGAAATATGCCATCGGATTCCTCGAGTCAGCGCCGGCCAAGGGATGGGAGAGCAGGATGCTCTCGAGGCAGGATGAGATCAGCGTCCTGTGCTCCCGGAATTTCAGCCCCACGGGGACGCTCTTCAGAACGGGACTGGCCCTCAAAGAGCCCCTGTTCAAGTATAACCCCTATGAGCTGGGCAAAGCGGCGAACAAGTTCAAGGGAGTGTTCCGAAAAATCCTCGAGCAGATCATTCAGACAGATACCTTCCGGGGATATGCCAAATTTCTCAAGAAGAAACCCACCACCATCCGGGAAATAGACGGTGAAGAGACCCTGATCAACTTCCCGCCTGATTTCCTGACCGTCACTTCGCCTGAATACATCACCTTCAGCTTCTATGAAGACAATGAATACGGATTCATCTGCGCCGCCCTCATTCCCAACCTCAAGGCACTGGGCATGGTCTACCGCGACCGTGAAGCGGTGGAAAAGCACCGCAGCAACGGCCTGAAGTACGAAGCCATCACGAATGTTCCCGGCGTGTTCGGCACCCAGTGGTTCATCCAGGCCCCTGGAGAAATCATCAAGCGAGGCGGAGCACTTTCCACGAGCTCCTGCACAACGAACGGCAACGTAGTGGCGGATCTCCTCATGTTCCTTGCCCTGCACAGCTACTACGACTTCTTCTATGACACCATGCAGGGGTACTACACTTGTACGGACAAGACGGAGTGCCGCAAGCTGGAAGAAAAAATTGACAAGAAATTTGCAGGATTCAAGGGATATCTCGACAAGCTCCTTTCCCGCAGGGCGGCCATGGTCAAGACGGTTTTCGGCTTCTACTACGACAAGATATCCTTTATGAATACCGACATGCAGCACGGGCTTACCCGGTCCGAATCCCCGGACGTGATCGACTACCTCCGCGAGACATCGTCCGGCTCCCAGACAGAGGTGCCCAAGATCCTGTCGCTGCCAGACCGGGAGCTGGCGTATCTCAAAGGACTGAAAAAAGTCGTCGAGGAGCAGATTTCCCGCGAGAAGGACGCCGAAGAGAAAGAGCGGCTGAATACAGAGCTCGACAAGATCGCGAAAAGCATCAAGACGATCCAGGAAAACATCAAAATCGTAAATATCCTGGAGGAAGTGGGAGCCAAATAAGAGCTTGACACTCTGTTTTCGTTTGGATTATGACCTCACAGCAGAGGGCCCATAGCTCAATTGGTAGAGCCACCGGCTCATAACCGGTAGGTCCCTGGTTCGATTCCAGGTGGGCCCATAGTCCGTTGCGAAACGAGGGAGTAGAGATTTGCTTTGTCACAGGAAAAACATGCACACGCTCTCGGAAGAGGAGAATAAAGGGATGCTCACACGAGCATCCCTTTTTTTCTTGGACCAGACAGGTGCATCTCTGGAGCGGACGAGAGGATGCGACTGAAAGACCTGCTCACCGTCCTTGAGAGCATCGCCCCCTTTGACACCGCAGAGCCGTGGGACAACACCGGCCTCATGGTGGGCCACACCCTCCGGGAGGTCCGGTCGGTCCTGGTGGCGCTCGATCCATCGACAGAGGTCATCCAGGAGGCGGAGAAGCTCGGTGCAGACCTCATCATCACCCACCACCCCCTCATTTTCACCCCGCTCAAGCGGCTCGATCTCCAGGAGAGCATCCCCCGAAGGGTCGCCCGGCTGATCCAGGCATCCATGGCCCTGGTGAGCATGCACACGAACCTCGATGCGGCCCAGGGCGGGGTGGCGGACGAGCTGGCGGACAGGCTCTGCCTGAAAGAGGTGCAGCGGCTCAAGGTGCTGAGGATCGGAAAAGTCGAGCAGCCGTGCGATCTTCGCGCCTGGGTCGCACGCCTGCCCTTTGAGACGGTCCGGATCGTGGATGGGGGACGGCCCGTGGAAAACGTGTGCGCCTGCCCGGGAAGCGGGATGGACTATCTCGGCGAGGCCATCGGCCGGGGCTGCGACACCCTGGTGACCGGAGACGTGCGCTACCACGCGGGCCTCGACGCAAAAGAGGCCGGCGTCAATGTCGTGGACCTCGGCCATTTCGCCACGGAAGAGATCATCATAGCCCCGCTGGCAAAAAGGCTCGGCAGCCTTCTGCCCGGCGTCACGGTCCGGGCGTACGGGGCAAAAGACGTATTCATGCAGATCAAAGGAGAGAATCATTGAAGGATCTATTACAAGGACTCATCGCTTTACAGAACGTGGAGCTGGAGATCTTCAAGGCGGAAGAAGGACTGAAGGAGCTTCCCAAGGAGATCGACGAGATCGAGAGCATCATCCGGGCGAGAAAGGGCTCGCTCGACGCCGCGGATGAGGAAATCGCCCTGCTCGAAGAAAAGAAGGGCCCCCTGGAGGCGGAACTCAAGGAGAACCAGGAGATCCTCGATGCCGCGGATGCGCGGATCAAGCGGATCAAGACAAACAAGGAATATCTCGCGCTCCAGCGGGAGATCGACCTTGCCAAAAAGCGCAAGAGCGACATCGAAGAGCAGCTCCTGGGCATCATGGACAAGATCGAGAAAAAAGGAGCGGACAAAGAGAGGATTCAGAAATCCTTTGAGTCGGACAGGGTTATCCTGGACGAGAAAAAGGACAGGCTCCTTGCCCAGATGCGGGAGCTTAAGGCAGTGGTTGCCGAGTACAAGGGCAAGGACGAGAAGCTCAGGGCCAGCGTCGACCCCTCGCTCCTGTCCAGGTACGACCGGATCAAGCAGGGCAAGAGGGGTCTGGCCGTGGTGGAGTGCCGTCACGGGGTCTGCATGGGCTGCCACATGCACATCCCGCCGCAGCTCTACAACGAGCTCGTCCGGGGAGACAAGATGATCATCTGCCCCACCTGCCAGAGGATGCTCTATGCCGAGGACGAGCCCGGGAAGGAAAAGGCCGAAGAAAAGCCCAAAAAAGAGAGCAAGGAATAGCTGCCAGCCCGGAGCTGCCCCGCGCCAGATGCGCGCGCCAACGGCCGGAGTCGGCGGACGAAAAAAACCGGCTTCCGGTCCGGGCCCTGCCCGAAAGATTGCCCTGTCTTTTCATCAGAATATCTGATAACAGGCACTCAATCCAACAGCGATGTTCCGCGAGCATCATCGCCCTCGCCGGTCGCCGGACCACCCGAGAAAAGAATAAAAAAATAGTTCTCAAGTTTTTTATGAATTATCCGTAAAGGTAACATTGAATACGGATGAATTAAAGATGCATACTTATATGAACATACCGGGGCTTCACAGGCTTAATAAAAAATTTGTTAAGCAAATCATCCAAAACTTTTTCAAAACCCAAGGAGGAGTAAGGCTATGTTAACAAACAAGAAAGGTTTCACCCTGATCGAGTTGATGATCGTGGTGGCGATCATCGGTATCCTGGCCGCAGTGGCCATCCCGGCGTACAGCGACTATACCAAGAAGGCAAGACTTTCAGAAGTCACGAACGCTATGGGCGCAGTAATGAGCGGTCTCAACGCATACATCAACGATGTGGGTTCTTGCGGAAATGATATAGACCAGTTTTCTGAAGTTGAGGACACATGCGGAATAAAATTTCCCGAGAAACACTGCAGCGAAATTAGGATTTCTGAAGTCACTGATGATGAGGATAATGTGACAATAACCTGCACGATACAAGGCATAAATGACAGCGCCATTGATGGGAGGACTATAACCCTTCAAGATGTTGCAAAAGGCGGCGGACAGAGAGTTTGGGGTGGTACTATTCCGACAAAGTACTTACCAAGAAACTGATTTGCAAAGATCTGTCTGTAGAAAAAGACTCAAACGGGCCCGCGGTGGTTGCCGCGGGCCATTTTTTCCTTTTGCACCCGGCAGAGCAGGATCCAGAGGGGACGTCCGTGAAATATTGACATTCGCTTTTTTGGAATGATATGGGAGGGGATGTCTGAAAACAGATCTCTTATTAGACCGGCCCTGGTCAGGATAAGGAATGCCGACAGGGCAAAAAAGGCATGTATCAAAAAATGGCAGCTTAGAGACAGGCCGGTTTTCTGAAAGGTGAATCGATCCGATGTCCTTATGATCTCATCTTCCGCTGATCACCACAGGCCCGGGTTGTAAGGCGGCAATGAAACATATTTCTGCAGGCCCTGTTGCCGGAACGGTTTTATCATTCAAAGAGATCATATATTCCTACTATCGGGAGCATGCTCGGACGTTCTCCTGGCGCGAGACCAGGGATCCTTACCGCATTCTTGTCTCCGAGATCATGCTCCAGCAGACACAGACCGAGCGGGTGGCAGGGAAATATGAGGCGTTTGTCATTCGTTTTCCGGACTTCGCGGCCCTGGCAAGGTCGGACCTTCACTCGGTGTTGGAGGTCTGGCAGGGGCTCGGATACAACCGCAGGGCAGTCGCACTCAAGGAAACAGCTCTCAGGGTGGTGCGTGACTGCAACAGCAGGCTGCCTGAAGACCTCGATAAGCTCATGAAGCTGCCCGGCATCGGCCGATCCACGGCAGGAGCCCTCCTTGCCTTTGCCCATGGCATATCCGTTGCTTTCATGGAGACAAATATCCGGAGGGTCTTTCTTCATTTTTTCTTTTCCGAACGAGAGCATGTAAAAGACAGCGAGATCCTCCCTCTGGTGGAACAGACCCTGGACAGAGAAAATCCGAGACAATGGTATTA
>ERZ1026792.771-NODE-771-length-23776-cov-3.209903_pt1 | contig 23776 bp, 40 predicted proteins | sample MGYA00520884_ERZ1026792 | MGnify/ENA primary metagenome ERZ1026792 (study PRJEB33270, sample SAMEA104284473) | anaerobic digester metagenome | biome: Anaerobic digester microbiome; feature: mesophilic sludge digester; material: Anaerobic digester biomass | place... | reverse complement strand
CATGGTTCCGGCGTTAATCCAGTCAGTAGTTTCCATCGCCGCATCAAAAAAGATTCTCCCTCTTCCTGCCACAAATTAAAATCAATAGCGTGTGGATGGTCGTGAAAAGTTGTTTGTGAAAAAGCCCTCATATAATTTTCCATTTTGATAACTATTTCTTGAAATAAAAGCTAGCCCTTTATGAAAATGGGTGGAATCCATTAGCTGAATATTCATTTTAATATTTAAACTTGCAAATACTGTTGGTAGTGCTACTGTGCTTCTTAACATTCCATAAAACAGCCAGAGATGTGCTATCTTTAATCCTGGTATATTTGCTATTAGAATACCAATTATTGTTATTAGTATCATCATAAATCTTGTTTTGTTGTAACTAAATTTATTCATAATATCATGTCCCACTAATGAAGACGTCGAACATAAACCTGTGTCTATTGTTGATAATAACCCTGATATTAATATCCATAAGAAAGGTATTATTATTAATGGACTCGTATATTTTAAAATTACTGCAATATTGATATATTGCATATCTATATTGGTCATTCCGCTTCCTGCACCTATGAAACCTAACAATGACATCAATAAAGGAACCACTGCAAATATTAAAGAAGCTATAATGTATGTTTTAATAATATCTTTACTTTTTTCTATTGAAAAAGCTCTTTGCCAATATGGTTGTCCTCCTATTGGTCCACTAAATAAAGTAATGGTAGAAGATATGCCAAAAGTTAACATAACTTCTAAACCATTCTTAGAGAAAATATTACTATATTTTCCTGTTATACCACCTAATCCTGCTTTCAATGGAGCTAATCCTGTTTTAGATAATACCGTCGGAATAATAATAAACATTAATACTAACATTATCAACATTTGAACTGTATTGCTTATTGTGCTTGCTTTATAACCACCATAAAATGAATATCCTAATGCCATTAATCCTAATATTACTGTCAATAAATGAAAGTTTATTCCAGTAACTAAAGATATAGCCCCTGCTCCTGCTAAGAATTGAATAGCTACAGCACATATATCCATTGCCAATAATTCAAACAAGTGATATTTATGAACCCTATCTGAATATCTTCCCATATACTCTGATATTGTAAAACCATTAGGATGTCTTTCTCTCACTTTAACTGCAAATATTCCAAATAGTGCTAATGCCAAAACATTAGGAACTAAGAACCAAAATAATCCTACTAATCCCTGTTGATATGTTTTTTGTGCTGACACAAATAAAGCAGGTGCCCATATCCAAGCAGATGCTACACTAAAACTTCCAATGATACTTGACACTTTTCTGTTGTTCAATAAAAACCACGATTTTGTTTGTTCCTCCTTTTTGCGACAGGTAATAAAAATTATTCCATAAATAAATAATGAATAAACTGCTAAGATAATGAAACCTTGATATTGGTTCAATACTTTCATTTCCATCTCCGTTTTTTAATTTGTATTTATTCTATCATTGAATTTATTATTGTCAATAATTAAACTTATTTCTTTTTTCTCCATTTATAAGGTTCTCTTGTATAACCTTTTAAGCTTTCAATAAATTCTTCTCTCAAATAATATCTTTCTAACTTTTTACTTCTAAGCTCAAATAAATATTCATTACTCCATCTATTTTTATTTTTCATACTTAAAATAGAAGCTTCTAAGTATTTTATTCTGTTTAGTATGTATGCATTTTTTCTTTTGTATCTTTTTAATCTCAAATATTCCTGAAGCAATTTAATTGGTTTTTCATATCGTTCTAACACTTCTAAGACATCGCTTATACTCATATTATCTCTTAACTTTGCATAAACTTCATCAGGAATATTTTTAAATACCTTATCTATATCTTTTTGTCCCTTCCAAGTATTTATTTTCACTTATTCTCCTTTCATTGTAAGATATTTTCTCCATATAATCCAAGCAGTTTCTTCTGATATATTTAATTCATTTGCTATTTGTTGCATACCAGTTATACATTGATTGTTAATGATTTTCATATCTCTATAAGGATAATTATTAACTATGTAATCTTGATATATTCGTAAATCTTTTTCATTAATCATTTAAATCTCCTTTCTTTTTATTATTGTCATTAATTAAAAATCCTAACTCATCTTCAAACTCTTGTTTTATTTTATTGTATGTTTTAAATCCCTCAATGATTTTTTTTAACTCAGACCTTTTCTGTTTATAATCAATTTTTCGTTTTGAATTTCTGTAGACGACTAAAGTATCCCACTTATCTTTTCCTAAATAATTTTGTATCCATTCTGTCCATTCAACTGGTTGTCTATGACACCAATTCAAATGACAGTAGTAACATAAAGTTATTCCATTTAACATTTCCCATCTAATTGATAAGTTACTTCTTGAAAATATATGTGCGCATTGAACATGCTTATTTCGTGTCCCACATTTTTGACAGGTATAATCATCTCTTTCTCTGATAACTAAACTAAATAACTTGTCTAATTCTTTCTTTTGCTTAGAGGTCATTAAACCTACTTGTAACCTTTGGCTTCTGCGTGTTTTCTCAACCTGTCTTTTTGCCGTTCAAGATTTTCTTTCTGTTTAGCAGTTGAACATCTCGCATAAATCACAGTCAACTTTTCTTGCTTCTCTTTCTCGACTCCCATATAAGCGTCTAAGTCTTCCTGACGGAAACGCCTATGCTCACCAGTAGTCTTGAAAGACTTTACCTTTCCATTGTTGGCAAGCGTCTTGAGCGTGTTGATTGACACTCCAAGATATTCACTTGCTTCTGTGATTTTATAGATTTTCATTTATTCGCTTCTCTGCAATTTTGAAATACTCTGGGTCAAGTTCAATACCGATGAAGTTGCGGTTAAGATTTTTACAAGCCACGCCAGTTGTTCCAGACCCCATGCAATTGTCTAAAACCGTCTCGTTTTCGTTGGTGTATGTTTTGATAAAATACTCAGCAAGGGTGACTGGTTTTTGTGTTGGGTGAACTTTACCTCTTTGCTCCCTTGAAAAATATATCAGTTGTTTTGGTAAAAGTTTGTCTGCTTCGTAGTTTTTACCGTGATAGTTTTGAGTTTCGTCCATTTTTGTTTCTTTCCATGAATCACCCATCACTTCTTTAACATTTTTACTAATCTTGGAAGGGTTCGGACTAAGATGCCGCTTGGACGGCCCTTTTGGATTTATTTCTTTTTGAGGATTATATGTTGGCTGATTGGAATAGAATACACTTATTATCTCAATAACTTTCAAGGGCATCTTGTTTCCAAATAGAAAGTTTGCCGCTTTGTCTTTTTGCCAATACCAATCATATCTATATGCTGGTAAATTAGATAACCTCAAGGCACTTGAAAACGGCTCATTACCAAATAAGGCTATGCACGAATCCTGTTTTGCAATCCTGTTGTATTGTTCCCACAGCCTATCAAAAGGAATAACAACGTCCCACTTACACTTTGTAGTTCCATAAGGTAAATCACAAAGTATCATATCTATACTTTTATCAGGTATATCCTTCATCTTCTCTAAGCAATCACCTTGTATCAGTTCAATCTTTGGCATCTTTCAACTCCTTAACTAATTTCTCGTTTGCATCCACAATCTTCTGCATATCCTCAACGGATATTTCTTTTTCCAAAGGCTCGAAGAAATAAACCTTCTCGTCCTCTGTCTGAAAATACTCTTTGGTCACTTTGATTACTTTCATCTTTCACTCCTATAATATACTATATTTTGGGTCAAAAAGCAAGTGATTTTAACCGATTTCTTTTGATTTTGTTGGATTTTCATAAGCAGTTAAAACCTGGCTTATCCACGGTGACCGGGTGAGGCACAACTGGCAGACCTGGGGGATCGTTTCAAAGGACTCCTGGGTGATGTTGGTCAGCATCCTCTCCAGTTTGTTCTTCTGCCAGATCCATGTATCAAAGAAGGTCTCAGGCGGCAGAGAGTTGGCATTGCCGATCCAGATCTCACCTCGCCAATCTCCGCAACACATATGCCCGTTGCCGTAGTAGTCGATGATCAGTTCCCAATCGAGCCGGTTGCACTTGGTGATCCTGGGGTGCCACCGAGGCTCGATGTCCTCCCTGCTCCGCCCGTCCAGGTTGGCCCTCTGGACACGGACATTCGGCATCTCAAGGATGCCCAGGTCTTGCAGGGAACCGATCTTTGTCTCGGGGTAGATCGTGATCATCACATCGGCACACCGGCTAAAGACCTCTTTCGCCTGCTTCACGCATACCCCGTTTGTCCAGATCGACCACTTGGCATCGATCCGATCCATCAGGTCGATGATCCTGTCGGGGGTCGTCATCGGTTCGTTGTAGTAGTGGAGATTGACCAGACCGTCAAACCCGTGCTCGATGGCAAAGACCAGATACGACTCGATCAGGTCGTTGTCGATCGGGTACTCCGTTAAGTGCTCAGCCCACCGGTCTGGGTCGGCGTTGCGGGGGCATTCCCTATGTACACCCGTCAGCGGGCAAAGGTCGTTTATCTCAAATGCAAGGTATTTTAGTTGCCGAAGAGAATCTGCAATTCTGGAATAATGGGGTCGTCCAGATGCTTCTGGCATTCGTCAAGGATTCCTTTCTCGGTCACATTCCAATGCTGAAATCCGTAACCGTTTCTCTTGTTCACTTCGCTGATCCTGGCCTTCCGCCGCATCCGCCGATAAAGGGCCAGGGTGGGATCTGCCATCTGCCAATGGACACCGGAGAATGTCTGGTTGGAGATCTGGTAGTCCATGCCTGCATCTTGGTGCATGATGTGGTTACCGGGCGAGAACCGGATGCCCGCCTTCGGTCTGAGCACGATGGGCTTGCAGTAATGGACATTACAGTCCCTGGTCGGGGTCTGCACCCTGGAGAACCGATCAGGGTCACCGTGCAGTCTCTGGGGTACCGGCGGTTTAGTCGGGTCGAGATCCTTGTCGTACTTGTGCCGGTACACCTGGTACATCATGGCGAGGAGGACATCCCCTTCAACCTTACTCAGGAAGTCGTGGTCTCGGCTCCCGTCCTCGGGGAAGATGAACTCGTCGGAGTCGAGGACATACAGCCAATCGGCCCCGATCCGCCCGATCCACTCATTGATGAGAGCAACCTTCTGAAGGTCATCAATCCCCCCGGTGACATGGACAGGAACGACACTAACATTCTCAGCATGATGAAGAAGGTCAAGCGATCCGTCTTGAGTGTCCGTTTCATAGAGAACAACGATCTCATCAAGGTGTCGATAATGGGAGAGGAAGTATGGGAGGATGAGTTCTTCATCGAAGACCATCGTCAGGGCTTTAACCTTCATCCTCTACGGTGCCACCCTTTCTCCTCACAACGAGTCTGAGGTCTGCGATCCTGCACTTCAGTTTGCCGATCTCCGCTTCGTTACCGGCGATCAATGCACCCTGGCGGAGGATCAGTTCGTCCTGGGCCTTGACGGTTGCCTCAAGTTCTTTGATCTTTGCCTCGTACTTCTTGAGTTTGTTGAAGAGATCTGGGGTGCTTTGCCCTACAATCATAAGATTCCACCGTTCTCGGTCTTGCCGGTCAGGGTATCCGATGCCCTCTGGCCCTCAATGATGTCCATCTCCATGTAGTTGAGCGGCTCCCAAGCCATGTCGTAGGCCGCCTTCATGGCACTAAACTCGTCCCTCTGGTCTGACTTGAGACCCATAATGCCCTTGAGTAGGTTGAACTGAATTCGTTCAATGACCTGTTTGATGTACGGGTTGGTTTCCAGGTACTGCTTGGTCTCCTGGGCCTGCCGACCCACTTCAATGACCTTCTTGAGCGTCTGCTCGTCCATCATTTTCCTTTCTGCGCTTCCGCACTCTGGTTGTTTTTGAGGTGCGCCATCGCAAGTTGGTTTTGCTGTTCCCTCTTGGTGGCGTGATAATCCATCAGTTTGCCCAGGAACTCGACTTTTTGGTCTGCTAATGTCGACAAAAACTCGACTTTCCGGTCTGCTTTCGACTCCTTTGCGTCATGCATTTTGCTCATAATGTCGAATTGCTGTTGGGCATTGAACTTCATCATGTCGGCCTGGAGATTTGCCTTCTCTTGCTCCGATTTCAGCAACGATTGAGCGTTGGGGAGACCCGTTGCCTTGGCATTCGGGTCGGGTTGAATGCCGATTAACTGGAGAACTTGCATCTGCTCCATCCTTGAGAGCAATGGATACAGGCGATCCACATCCACGACCTCCTTGATCAGGGGCTTTTTGGGTTCCCGGGCCTTTCTCTCCTGCTCTTTGGTGAATTCTTCCTCGGTCATCAGGAGATCATCGACGGCCACATTGAGCAGTCTGTACTTTTTCCTCTGAGCACGGAGTACATGGACGGGTGTGCAGACACCGATGTTAAGACCGGCCTGCATCTGCCATTGGATGAGGAGGTCTAACTGGTTCGCCGCCGCTTGTTTCTCCGCCGGGCCGACACCGATGTCGATCTCGATGTCGTAATCACCGTAGAGGTCGTCCCGTTTGATCTCCAGTTTCGACCCGAGGATACGCATCTGCTCCTGGGGGGCGGGCCATTTTTGGTTGATGTAGATGAAGTCCTTGATCAGACCCTTGATCGGGCCTTTGCCCAGGAGTTTAGCGATCAGTCTGAGCCGCTTCGTTGCGGCCTGGGCGATCAGGGAGATGCCGGTGGCCGTCTTGTTGAGGGAGTCGGCATCCAGACCCTGGTTGTAGCGGGTCGTGCCGGTTTTCTCCTCGTTCTCACCCTTCATCATCTCCCAGGCTTTCAAGATAAACGGGGAGGGATCACTCGACTTGACCTCTCCAAGTTTCTCGGGGTTGCCCAGGATAACGGAGAAGGGTTTCCTGACCTGGAGGTTGGAGAAAAGTTGGGGATCGTTGGTGACCGGGTTTCGATATGTGGCAACTGCCGCCGAGTCTTGGATGAGTCTCAGAAGGTTGGTCATCACCTTCTGGTCGTTCTCAAGGATCTTGGGCATCGCAATGCCGATGACCTTGTTTGGTTCCGGTATGATCGAGCCGACTCTGAAGGGTGGCCGGTTGTACGGGTTCTCCCTCACTTGGAGAATGATGTCATCGCAGATGTCAACGAGGCAATGCTCCAAAAGACCGTCACCGTCGATGTCCATCTTGTAGTAACACTCTTCGATGACGACATCTTTCGCCGGTTCATTCTCCTCGGGAACCTTGTCGCTCGTCGTGGTGATCGAATCCACGAGGTTTAGGATCGTGTCCTCGTCAACCTTCTCGCTACCCTGGCGGGACTCCACCTTCTCCTTGACCTTGTCGTATGACCCAGGCCGGTAGATCCCCGCTTTCTCCTTCTTGCGGATGTAGTCTAAAGACCGACGAACCTCGTGGCAGACAAGTCTGGCATCGATGGCACCGAAATCCCCGATCTTGGCATCACGGGTGAACTTGAATTCCCAGTTCGGAACCACCTCAAAGAACGGGCCAGAGAATATCATCTTCCTGCGAACTGCCTTGATATTCTCGTACCATGTTATTTCCTGGCCGGTATTGACATCCAACTGGCCGACATCTTCATACTTGGAGACCTGGACATCACCGGATGCCTGGAGGGCTTGCATCTCCTGCTCCGACAGGCGGTCAAATGTCAAAGTCTCCAGGTCGTATTCTTCTTTCTTGTAGACCTTGATGACCCCGTAGTGGTAAAGCCAGGCGTTATACAGGAAGTCGTACATCTTCCTATACCCGTCCTGCTTGTGGAACATCTGCACATAGAGAAGTTTCTGGAGTTTCTTGGAACGGTCGTCGTTGTCGCCACGGAGGACAAAGAAGTCTTCATCGAAAATCTCCATCAAGGATGGAAGATTCCCGTGCATATTATTGAAGATGATAGGGGCAACGGAGGAAGACCACCCCGAGATCTCGTTGCCGTAGGGTTCCATCCGGTACTGCTTGTAGAAAGTCTCCCTCTGGCTAGCGAGTTCCTCCTGTAGTGAGTCAGCGTCCCGTATGTCCTGGTTTAACTGACTCAGTATGTCTTCATCTGATATTTTAATATTACTCCCCATCTCCTCCCCCACTAAAGCATAACATTGCGTTGCCCTTCGGTTGTATTATCGATCATCGGATACCATTGCGTGTTGAGCAGTCCGTGCCGGTACAGGCATTCACACATATCGTCATTTTCCTTCGACGGTTTCAAAGTCTCTGGGTCGTACATATAGTCCTCGACTTGCTGAATGGTGTGCTTCAAGTCCGAAAAGAAAAAGAGCGAGGGCATCTCGTTGTCTGTCCAGAGTAAATCCCCGATGGCAGAGATCCCGTTCTCCTTATCCTTCGACGCAACATCCAGGGGGATGCCATGCGAAGCAAGAACCTTACTGAGTTTCTGGTACACCGTGTCATCGTCTGCATTGCTGTCTCCCTTCGCCAGGGGATCGATCTGCACCGACCCAACCCGGTAGAGGTTCTGCTTTAAGATCCTCACAATCTCATCCCCGATGTACTGGGGGGTACCCTTCTCCACGATCTCGTGGATGCAGTATTTGAAGTTGCGTTTGTCGGTGGCGAGGAAAAGGACATACCAGGGTTTGGCCGGATGGAAATCGATTTGAACATCCACGATCCAATCCAGGGGTACCTTATGGCGAGGCTTGAGATGGAGGTCTCGACTGAACTTCGGCCACACCAGGGTCGCCAGGTAAGACGGCTTGCCCTTGAGCCTTGCCTCTTTCTCGTGATCCTTGAGCGTCTTGGCAAACTGGTCGATGCCCTCCTGGGTCAAACCGTAACCGACATTGTCGTAGATCTCACCGTGGACATTGAAGACGCTTAGATCCGGTGAACCATCGGGCATCTTTGCTTTGATCACCTCCCGGTGAATCCATGCCTCTCCTAGAAGGGTGGCAACAAACAGTTCCCGTCCCTTCCGGTCAACCAACCCACGAGCACAAGCGATCCTGTTTTCCCTATGGGGGGGTTCATCATAAACAACCAGGTCGCCTTCCCATCCTTCAAACGATCCGCTCTCTTGATTATTGGAGAGGATCTCCAAGGTGCTCTTGGTCTGGAGGTCAGTCCAGGTTGCCTCGACACCCTGGTTGTTCTTCTTGGTTTCGACTCTGCGGGCCTTGGGCCACCATTTTTTTAAGGTAGGCTCAACAACGGTCTTGATATGTGTCTCCCATCCCTGCCCGACATACCTCACCTTGCGGGGGTAGTCGTGGGGGAACACTATCGGTTCGTTGTTCCAGAGCCACTTACCGGCAACAACACATATGGCAATGACCGTACCGATGGTCGTCTTGCCCAGACGGTTGCCTCCGGTGAAAGTGAAGACCTTGTAACGGGGGTTAAGCCACGCTTCTAGGAGTTTGGCCTGGGGAGGGTTGGCAGGGGTACCGCCCTGCTCTTTGGGGATGTTGAAAAACTCGATGATGTTTTCTTTACGGTACTTGATGTACCGTTCTTGAAAAGCGAGTTCCTTCGCTTCAAGTTCCTGCAACTCTTTCCTGGCCCGCTCAATCGAGGCAGGCGAAGTGAGTCTGCGGGTCACTTCTCTGCGATCTTTCTCAGCCACTCAAAACTGATGACATAGAGCAGAAGCGAAATGATCTTGTCATCGGTGACAGTCGGGGTCTTAATGGCAATAACTTTGAGGGCCGACAGAATGTTGGAGACCACCAGGATCGTGACACCGTTTGCGCCCGTCCATCGAAAGATCTCTTGGATCGCATAAATGGTGTACGGATCAAGGTCGGGGATGAACCAGTTCATAATTCTCCCTCATAGATGATGAGCACATTTTTATTGATCAACCAGTTGTCTGCCAGGTCATCAGGTGTCCACCCCCACCCGTCGCAGTTCGCCACACCGGCATGGAACTTGTGGACACCGACCAACTCCGAGCAGACAGGAAAGGTGAAATGGAAGTGCCGGGCAATGCCAAGGAGGTGAAGCGGGAACCGCCACCAGGGATAATTCATGCCATCATACTTGAGGCACTCTTTCATCCCACGCTCAAACCGTTCCGGTGTCATTTCCTTGTACCGGACGATGAGAACCCGGCATCCCCTGTACTGCGAGATGTGGTAATGGTTGATGTGCCGCAAGGACTCAAAGGTGTTGCCGTCCTTGTCGAGCACGATCCCGGCATGGTTGTACTGGGCGTTGCCGTCCTTCGACCAGAAGGTCTCTACTGCAATGATCAACCTGGCGAGGAGCGATTTAGTACGGACTACAAAGTAGTCGCCGGGCTGAAGATCCATTACTTAAACGCCGCCGCACCGGCCTTGAAGTTGCTGACGAGTCCCTCGATGACCGGCACATCGAGCACCTTCACCTCGGGGGCATCGATCTGGATCTCGACCATCGACAGGACAGCCATCACATTCATCTTGACCATCGGGTCTTTGATCTGCTCGACCAGTTCCTTGATAGCCGACTGAAATACCCCGTTGATGCTCCCGGCCTCCGAGTTCTTGGCAATGAGTGCGAGGATGGCATCCGCCACGGGGATAGCCCTCTTGGCAAACTCGGGGTCGGCCTTGGCAACAAGGTACCCGGCATCAAAGGCGGCAATGGCAATCACCGGAGAAAGCGTCTCTGACTTGCAAAAGAATTTCATGTTATCCCTCCAAAAGTAGTTCTGCGTTTTTCCTGGCCCGGCCAGGTGTCTGTAGGTAGTACTTGCTGTCGAGGATCTCGGCGGCGGCCAGGACAAAGTCGCCCTTGGTGATGGCCCTGATCATCCTGCGGAATCCCGCCAGGCCCATGCGGCCCATCTGAAATGCCATGTCCACCAAGACCATCTGACGGTTGTCACTCAGTTCATCGAAGAAAGGCACGACCCTCCTGGCATCGCCAACGGCCACGGAAAAGTCGTAATCAAAGAGTTCCTGTACTTCCTTGTCGGTGATCTCCCGATCCTTGAAGAGCGGCATCTCGTGCCGCCTCACCCGGTGGCCTATCCCGATGGTGGGATAGCCCTCGGTGTCGATGTACATCTTGTGTCTGGTGCCTTCGTTTCGGGAGATCCACTCCCGAGTCTTTTCCTCGTTCAACCCTTGGCTCCAAAGAAGTAGGAAAGCAACGACCCGAGAAAGGCCAGGCTTATACCGGACAACCAGGTATAGATGGCGGTCAGATTGGATTTTATATTCTTGATGTTTGTGTCCTGCACGGCACACCTGGGAGATCCGTTCTCCAAGAAGGCATCAAACTTATGGCAAAGGTGTTCTAGGTTGGTCGTCGTGGTAGTCAACTGGATCAGTAACTCTTCCTGCTTACTCTTGAGGTCTCGGAGGTCTTGATCGTTCATTTCTTTCCCTCCGAGAGGATCTTGGTCAGCCGCTTGACATTCGCTTCGGCATCCTCCTGGTCTTCTGTGGGAAGAACCTTGTCGCCCACGATGTCCTGGTAGTGGAAAACTATGTCACGCACCACCGGCATTAACTTCAACCAGTAAGCACTCGTGACCTCCATTGCCTTTGTAATTTTCCCGAATGTCATCGGCCCATCCCCCAGATCCCCTAGCATTAGTTTACACGACCCCTCCTAGATTCGGTTCTGCCAGATCATCGCCATCGTGAGCAGGCAGAAGACCAAAAACAACTGAAGCAACTCGATCATTGTGGGTACTCCAGGTAAAAGTATTTGAACTGGTCGTCTATCGCTCTAGCCTTACACCGGACACGGGAGAAGGTGCCACGGGTGCAGTATAGGTAAAACCCACGGCAGTACTACAAACCTCCGTGCCGATGTCGTTGGTCTTGCAAGACGACACGCTGAACTGATGAGTCACCAGGAAGTCGAGACCGGCCACATCGTAGTGCAGTCTGACTCCGCCCGTGACAGCCTGGGGTGTGACATTGACAGCCGCCGCACCATCCACCGTGACCTTGTAATAGGCAGGCGGATTGTCCGACACATCAGGGTCGCACACCAGAAACGGTGATCCCCAGGCCGGTGCGGCCAGGGCAAGGACTACAAGCACGACAAGAAAGAACCTCTTCATTTTCTCTTACCTCGCTTCTTTATATTTTCGCCATGCGGCGAAACAATCGTCTGACCAGGCTTGCGAGAAGCATTGTAAATCGCCGCTGCATGGGCCTTCGCCTCACGCTCCGTATAGCCCCGATCAAGCAAAGACTGCTTGATACGCTCATACCCCACCGGCATCGTAGAACCCCTGTATCCTAGTTTTCTTGAGGGCAATCAACTCCGCCTCAAGAGCGGCTTTAAAAGTCTGGAATGCCTGCTTGCAAGTGGGGCAAAGATACTTCTCTCCCTGGGCATTGATCTTCTCAATCTCCCTGGCTACAGCGTCCCTGCCGTTTGTAATCTGATCCACCTTGCATTTGGCACAAGTGACCGTAAGTCGAAACATTATCTCCTCTTCCTCCCGGATGATCCCTTCCGTAAAATGTACCCGGCGGCCTTCGCCACATCCAAAGGCCCGAGCAACCTCAGCCCCGGCGGACGGCCCGGCACGATAATCGTCTTGGCAGGAAAGTCGATGACATACCCGTTACGCTCTAACCGATCCACAACTGCCATGAACCGATCCATAAGACTCCTTTCCTGATTGGGTTGGTCAGGCATTAGTACTTCTTGGTCTTCCTCGGGCGACCCCGCTTCTTCTTGGGGGTCTCCGCCTCGGGCGGCCCCCCAAGATAGCCGAGAAGGGCAGGGGCATCGGGGGGCGTGGTAGAAGCAGGCTTGGTGTCATCACAGAAGTCGGTCTCGTCTGCCTCGGGATACTTCCGATCCTTCTCCAGATCACTGACCCATTGCGGCGTTACAAGATTGACAATGGTGCCCCCCTTGCAACGGGGGCAAAACATGATGACGGGGCCGCACAAATAGCATCGCCCGTCCAGAGCCTCCTGCACAAAACTCTCATCCCTCACTATCCACTTGTGCAAACCCAACCAACAAAGAAATCGACCAATCATTCTTTCGTCCTTTCTGGGGCGGGCCGGTCAGCCCAAACAACCTATCTAAAACCGGCTCCCATGCCCACTCTTTCGAGCCGCCCCTTATTCGTTCAGAATTTCAAGCAATCGTTGTGTTTGCCATTTCCTTTCAGCATCCCACGCAGCATCCCTCGCAGCATCCCTCGCAGCAGCCATCGCAGCATCCCTCGCAGCATCCCTCGCAGCAGCCATCGCAGCATCCCTCGCAGCAGCCATCGCAGCAGCCCTCGCAGCAGCCATCGCAGCAGCCCACGCAGCCTCCGCAGCAGCAGCACGCGCCGCAACCGCAGCAGTATCTACCTCAGGCCGGGTAATCTCACCCTTAGCATATTTTCTCGCCGCTTCGATTGCGTTGCGTGGCCTATCGTCTTTGGGGTATTTCTTCTCATATATAGGCAAGACCCGCGCGGCACAATCACAGGCGAACAGGCGAGCGGTTCTCTCGTTCCACCCCTCGCATTTGCGGAGCAATCTGGCTTCATGAAATACCGTCTTGTTCTCGCCCATGACAGAGTTTCCCCTGCCCTCGGCCTCGTAAATTTCTTCATTCAGCCAATCCAATAACTCTTCTTCACGGCACAGGTGATAACCACTTACACAAAGCTTTATTTTCCTAATCTTCGGCATCCACATGCCGGGTTTTCCATCTTCAGGCAGATGCCATTTACCTGTGCCGCCATGACAGGGCTTACCGCCCTTGCCGAGGACTTTATAGTATTTCAAGCTTTCGCCGCCCCTTTATTCTATTCGTTCAAGATTTTATCCAATTCCTCAACTTCAAAGTCCCACAAGATATGTCCTGCTTTGTCTTTTCCCCACTCCCGCACTTTGTTCAGTTTGGTGCGGAGCCGCTCAATCTTGGCCTACTGCCCCGCAATTTCTTCCCGCTGCCGCTTAAACTCTGCCCTATAATCCCTTTTCGCATCAGTGAAGCCAGCCATATAGGCAGCAGTTAATTCGTCTTTCATCACTTGTCCTCATTACGGTAACGTATGTTCTCAGATAGGGGGCGGGAGTTCAGGTCGCTAAGATATGTGGTCAGCGCTCCCGCCTTTCTGGTAGGGGACGGCCCCGGCTATTGCCCGCATTCCTTTTAAAATTTCGTATGGAGGGGTGGATATTAGCGTGGTGATGCCAATCCCGGCACCCCCACCGGGGGGTACCCTAGGCACCCTGGGGGGCATCGTCCTTCTCGCCGCCCAGGACCGCCTGTCCTTCGTGCCCTGTCCCGGCCCTGCCCTCTGCCTGGCCAAGTGATTGCAGATCACTAGACTCAACATCAATAACATCATTAGATTGCATACTTGCATCATCATCTAACATATGGCTGTATGCAAGTTGCTCTCTTAGGGCTTGCTTCCTGGCCCTGATCTGGTCGAGGTTCATCTCCAGAAAGTGGCGCACATCAACGAACTCGACAGCCTGTCCCTTCTCTACCCTCATCTTGTCGTAGAGAATGCCAAAGTCGACCATGCCTCGCCGGGCCACCAGGTCTTTTATCAGGTCTGGACTAAGGGTCTGAATCATCTCCCCGCACAAATCTTCCAGTACGCCTGCTTTATCTTCTCTCCACCTTCTGGCCTTCTCTGGGTCTATTAACTTACTTACCTGGTTATGGACTGCCGTTGCTGACACACCTAAGACCTTCCCTGCCTCTTCGTAGGTCAGACCCTTCTCTTCGATGAGGGTCTTTGCCTTCTTTACATTTACCTTTGTAGGCGGGCCTGGCTTCTTTCTTTCCTTTGTATCTGTCTTGTGTTTTTTGGGCATATTGATCTTGGGTTGTTTTCTTTAACGGGCGATTACCTGTCCAATCGTCCAAGGGCTATGCTTCCTGGGCGTACTTGATAGCCACATAGATGTTGAGTATGCAGATCGCCAGGGCCACGCTGTCGATGAGTTTCACCAGGCCGGTCTCCGCCAGGACAAAACCCTCGATGATATACGGAACTGACAGGGCCACCCAGACCACCAGGACAAACGCTATTGCCTTCCTCAATGCTTTATCACCCCTTTCGTTGAGACCATCTCTGGCATTACATGGATCTGGAAGACGGGGACGTCCTCGCAGCCGTCGCAGAACTTATTGCCTAGTGCCAACATTGCCCATTCCATATCCTCCGGGCTGACATCATGCACCTTGCCGCACATACACCGGCATTGCATTGGTATTGCCATCGTGATCACCATGTCCTTGGTCTCGTCCTTGGTCTCGTCGTCCTTCACTTGCCGCCCTTTCTGTAGAAGTAGATGTCATTGTCGGCTAGCAACTGATACAACCCTGTCGCCAGGCGGATCACATCGTTCTCCTTCAACTCAAAACCCATCTTATTTTCCAGGTAATGGATGTACTCGTGGAGGAAGGTCTCTTCCTGGCTTGCACCGGACAACGGGATACCATACTGTCCCTCGCCCGAGATGAGGATCACATTGGCATACTGGCAGACACACCCGGCGATCATCTTCTTCTTGTCTTCAAAGTCAGGGAGCCGCTCAGGGAAAGCCACCGTCACATCGTGGCCGCACGACCTGATCACACTCGGGACACGGTCCGTATGCCGTCCCACCTGGTGCTTGTCCATGCCCTGGTAGATAGTATCCAATTTGTTGGTGCTCACCTGTACACCCGGCCCTGATGACTCTTTGTCCCGGGCGGATACAGCCGATGGCAGAAACAGCACCGGCCATCCCTGATGTGCCTCACCAGACTCGTCGTGTTGCACCAGGGACATTTTACTGCATCACCATTCTCGGACATCGCCACGAATGCCTCATGGCGGCCTTTGATTCTCTCACGGCTAAGAAGATTCTTCAGTTCCTGCTCGCTAATCTGTACGATCTTCATTTCTCACTTTCATTGCTATTTATTCACCGTGCTGTCCTCTTGCTCTAACCTCACCTTATACTTATATCTTAGCATGGAAAAAGTGTTTTTCAAAGCATTTCCTGCCTAACAATGCCTGTCTAACTATTTGAAATCTCACCGGAACACAAAATAATCTCACGGACACTAATATTTTCGCTTGACATAAATCTCATTCTGAGTAAGATTGGGGGTGTCTCGGGGAGACAACCGAGAACACCCACTGAGAGGAGGTGACAGCGTGAACGAGTGGACGGAAGAGATCTTGGGAGCAATCCTGATATGGATCATCGGGTTCATCATTCTATTTCTGCTTTAGGAGGAGAGCAATGACACTACAGGCAAAGTTACTCTTGAGAGACATCGAATCGGCAGAGCAGGCCATCATCATTTCCCAGAAAGCCCTGGAGAAGGAAACGGACAGGCTTGCCAGGTTGCAGTTGAAGAAGGCACTCAATGTGTCCCGTGCCTGGTTGGAGTCCCTGGAAAAAGAATTCGCCATCGTCAAAAACTTCTAGAGAATGCCTGGAACATCAAACGGATCGAGGTTATCGGGAGGTGACTATGAAGATCGATCTGAGAACCATCAAGCCAGAGGCAAGAGCAGAGGCCATCATCAGGGCGGCCAAGGTGAACGAGGTGTTCAAGAACTATAAGGCGGGCCGGGCAACCTGGAGGGAGTTCCACGAAACGGACATCGCCTGCTACGACTTTGTCCAGGCCAACAAGATCAAGGGAAGCAACTAGCGGCCACCAGGAGCCGCAAAGAGAGAGGGCCGGTACTTTCACCGGCCCTTTCTTTTTAAACCGCCCTCACGCCTGGGTAGGCGTACTCAAGCACCTTCCAGTACAACCTCCGCAAGTCCCGCACATCCTCTTTGCAATGATCCAAGATGTAGACTAGGGCTTTCCTGTCGCCGTATGCGGCGGCCTGCCAGAGGGCGGGTTGTAGTGAGGTCTTCCCGGTTGAGCCTACTAGGGTACGGCAAGCATTTTCCAGGCGGTTAGAGTGGAGGCTGAACTTGTGCCTGACCACATAGTAGACATCCTTGTGCTTGAGCGTCCCGTAGGACGGGAACTCCAGGCCGTGGATCATGGCCCTGGTGCGTGAAAACGGGATGTCGAACTTGGTGCCGTAGAAGGTGACCACCTGGTCGAACTTCTCCAGGTCTTTGATCAACTTCTCGACCACCCTCTTGTCACGCACCTTGGGATTGAGGATGTCGGCCTTGGTGATTAGGGCCGAGTGGATCTCCTCAGTCTTGTCGTCCATGATGCAGTAGGCAAGCATCAGTCCAAAGTTCCCTTTCAAGTGCGTGGTCTCAATGTCGAAGAACCCTATCCGCTCAGTATCTGGTTGTTCATCAAGATAACAAGCATAATGGTCAAGATACCGATGACCGTGCCGACATTGATGCTGAGCCAACCAGACGATCTCTGTCTTTTTTAATCTATGGACGGGTGCAGGCATCTTCGCACTACCGCATCCTTCGCAGAACTTGTTTGAGGATCAGGTAGCCGATGATGTCGAGTTCGGTGTCCTCTCCGTTAAAGCCGGGGTCACCGTTCTTGATCCTCTTCAGTTTGTCGTCGATCCTCACATTCAACTGATCCATCGGGTTCATGTTCCCTGCGAAGACCCCCACCGGATCGGAAAACGAGTTTCCGTATGCCTGGTTCTTGGAGAGCAACATATCCTTGATCTCGTTGCAGACATTGATGATGAGTACCTGGACTTCTGTCAGGGGCTTTACCTGTGGTGGTCCAATTCCCTGATATGGTTTGTACGATGCCGCCGTTTGCCTAAAGTAGTCCTCCAAACTCATCGTTACCTCCTAGTCGTTTTAGTTGCCTGGTGTATTTATCGATCAGGCTTTTCTTCTCTTCCTTGGTCAGTTTCCTACCTTGGAGTGCCATCGTCTTGATGGTCTCCCATCTCTTCTTTCCGTACTTCTCGATGAACCACATTCTGAATTCCTCGTGCTTCACCTCGGCCCAATGGATGTGGCAGGCATAGCAGAAGTTGACCAGGTTCCGCTGATCCCACCGTACACCGTCACCACGATACGACCTGGAGAATGCGTGGTGGGCATTCTTGATGGGCCGCCGACCGCACTTGGCACAAGTGTAGTCGTGGGTAATCCAACATATGTTCCGTGCGAGTTCATCGAGCACTTGCTCATCCGATGGCGGCTTCTTCTTCTTTCTCTTCCTGGGCATCTGTCGGCCTTTCAAGGATCTCGTTGAGGTCGTCCTTTGCTCGGGCGAGGATCTTCCTGCACTTGGTGCAGATCTTGATCACCTCGATCCATCCCGAGTGATTGCACCCGGCGGGAGTCTCCTGCCCGGCCCGTTCCATAAGCCAGATCTGAAGATCCTTGACGCTCAAGTTTGCGGCGGCGTAGAGCAGATCCTCCTTCACCTCGTCCGTGCTGTCGTGCTTGACATGAGGCAGGAGCCGCCTGAGTTTGGTCGGTTCGATGCCCTGGAACTCCTTATTGCCCAGGATGAGGGTGCCGAATCTCTTCCAGGCATTCATCCTGTCGTTGATCGTGGATCGGCCCAGGCCGACATTGTCCGTGATGAAGAAATAGAAACCCTGGTCTTTCGGAAAGAGTTTCTTCGCCTGGATCTCACAGAGGATACGTCCGCCATCAACGAACCCGAGGGCCGCTGTCCTCAAGGTCTCCCTGAGTTCCTCCAGTAACAGAAAAACTTGTTCGACTTGCTCTTCCTTGCTCACTCTTGGTTCTCCTTCTGGGGTCTCTTCCAAAACCCCTCGGCCAGGAACTTGCACCCGTTGACCAGTTTGTAGTAGATGACCAGACCGTTTGGATTCCTGGTCTGATCCGCCCAGTTCTTGCACTTGACTATCTTGCAGAAGTTGCTGTCCTCACCCCGGCCCATCGAGAGGTACAGCCGGGCCTTCTCCAGGGAAAGGGAGGCACCCCGTCCAAGTTCTTTCCCCCTGTCCTTCTGGATGGCAATGACGGCAACTCCGTTATTGAGTTTGTCGTAAATCTCTTTGATGTACTGACCGACCAGGTAGAACTCGTTATGCACTTCCAAGAAGTCCACGATGTTCAGACCGTCAGGCAGGATCAGGTCGGCAAAGTTGGTAGACCGTTCTCGGAAGTCGATCTTCTGAAAATCGTCAATCGTGTATTCAGCGAATTTGTCCACCCTGCTCCTCAGTTCTTCCACACCCATCTCGGATGAGAGGTAACGGGTCTGGATCGTGTCGGCATTCATGACGGCCAGGTTCAGCAAGAAAGCTGTCTTGCCCGAGTCACTCTCCCCGGCAACGATGATGATGTTCTTGCCCATCGGGTTGTAGAGGTTCTCAAGTCCGAGAGGGAAAAGGATCGGCAGACATTCGCCGGTTGCGGCATCGAGGTCGATGACGGAGGCATCCTTCTCGACTCGACGGTAGACCCCCCGGGTATTGCCGTGCTTCTCGATGACACCGTCCTTAACCAGGCGGCCCAGAATTACCGCCAAGTGTTTCTTCTGCGCCCGATCCTTGAGATCGAGGTCGTTGGCAATGTCCTTCATGTTGAAGATTCCCTCGGCGGCATCGATCCACTCACGCACCTCGACGATAGTGGCATCTCGACCCCTGGACAGGGCCGACCGCACCTTCACCGGTATCTCCTTGAGGTCGTAGGGGGGGTCGCACGAGAGGGCCAGGGCATTGAGCACCTGGATCATCAGGTCTGGAGGGGTCTTGGCCTTCGCCAGTTGGATGGCAACATGGTAGAGTTTCTCGTCCCGCTCACCCTCCCTGGCGAATGTTGTCAATGTTGTCAATTTTGTCGTTTTGTTGTCACTATGTTGGCAAATGTTGTCATTTTGGGGGTAAGTACCTGATTTTTCTACATCTGACTTTTCAAAACCCCTATATGTAAGAGTAGTACTATCTTTATAGCCTACCTTACTTACTACCAATGCCCTTACCAACTCAGGCGGGATCTCGGGAGGAGCGACTTGCGTGATCGCCCTCCCTCGATCCCAGACGTATGCCCTACCACCACCGTTGCTTGAGGGAGGTGCGATCACATAACCACCCTCACCCCGAGTGTCTACTCCAGGGATGATCCGTGTTGAGTTGCCCAGACCGGCATGGCGGAAATAGATATGGATGCCCTTGCTTGTGTGGACGACGGGTGCCTGGATGGTCTGCCAATCGACACCGTACTGCTTGAGTGCGTCCTTCCCGGCCTCCTCATCGATATCGACCACCAATAGGTTGGACACCTGGCCGGTGACGATCCCGATGCCTGCATCGTTCCATTTCTCGTACCAGGAATCGATCTCGTTCTGAGTGGGTTTGCGGGTCTGATATTCCTTCCAGGCAATGAGGGGCTTTTTGTCCCGGCCAACCGGGATCACCGACAGCCCCAGTTGCGCCATGTACTGGGATGCGAACCAATGGTTCGACCTACTCATAGTCATGCACCTCCTCGTAGTCCTTCAGCCCTACCGACCGAGCACATCGTGGGCATCGGATCTTCGCCGGGAGAGTGCCTGTCCAGAAAATGAAACGGGTGTAGTACGGGTCTTTGCCGTTTGCCTCGCACATCTGGCAGATGCATTGTGTGATACGCCTTCTGGTGCGGGGTGAGGGAGTACTCGGTGCCTTGACTCTTTTGGGTACTGGTGGGGGGTTGTTGAGGTACTTGATGAGTACCGGCAGGATGGTGGGGGAGTTGAGTCTGCCGGTGAAAACATTTTTGACTGAACCGTAGGTCTTGCCTGTCTCTGATGCTGTATGGTGGATTATGTTTGATATCTCCTTCTTCCCTAGACCGCTGAACATCTCACTCAAGCCTTGCTCCATTAAAAATTCTCCTTGACATATAATTGTTAGTTGTGGTAAGAATATATCCCCCGCACGGGGAGAGTTTTTTGACGGTAAATATCTTAGCACGAGTGAGAAACCAAATCAAGCATTTTCTCATAGGAGGTAAGAAAGGAGGACGGCATGGAAACTGCAAATGAAAGAGGGCATCCTAAAAGAGGGAGGTGGTTCTATTTGAAACCCAGTAAGTGGGTAAAGATTTACAATTCGGTTCGGTGGCCCAGGCGGGCCATGAAAATCATTGGTCTGAGTGTAGCGGTTGTCGTTTTCCTGTTTCTGATCATCGATGCAGAAAAAGATATCGACCTGATAAAAAAGGTGATGCAGATCCCGACAGTCGTATTCGCCATAACAACCATGATGACGGGCGTAGAGGGGAAAACCTTATTTCACAAGAAACTCGGAGAACGACTGAAGATGTTCCGTGAGGCTAAACGGATCTCTCAAATTGAGTTGGCTCAAGCCTGCGGTTACAATTCTACTGGAACGATTTCGCAGATTGAGATGGGGATAAGTGGAATGGAGGTTTCAAAACTAATGAAGGCCGCCGTATTCTTGGGCGTACACCCGGCGGCACTCTTAACGGAATTAAATCTTACAGACGAGCAACTGAAACAATTATCAAAGTTCGCCATGCTTATTCAGCACCCAGAGAAGGCAAAAAACCTGGATGCAATCTTAACGCTTCTCAAAACTGTAGAGGTCTAATATGTGTCAAGATTCAGTCAGGGTGAGAGATGGGCCGATGACACCAGTAAATTTTTTTGCCTACTATTCTCATTCACACTAAAAGAAATGCTTTGAGAAATATCTCATTCGTGATAAGATGGTTGAAAGTGGAATCAAGAGAAAGGAGGCTTATGGCAAGAATAACAAACATTCATGGTCTACCGGAAGAGTTGGTCAGGGCCGTCACCCCGAGACCCAAGAAGCATCCTAACGATATTTATTTAACCCAGGCAACCGGGTGGACTGATCTTATGTTTTATCTTCATCACGCATACGGAGACCAGATAGTCGAGGATGCCGCCGACAAACTGTATATGCTCCTCGGGTCATCAGTTCACTACATCATCGAGAAGGGTGCCGGGAACGATGCCCTGGCCGAGGAGAGGATCTCGATTCCTGTCCTGGGATTCAACCTGGTCATGCGGCCCGACTTATGGAAGGCCAAAACCATCACGGATTGGAAGGTGACATCGGTCTGGTCATATCTCCTGGGAGAAAAGGATGAATGGGGAGACCAGTTAAACGGGTATGCCTGGGGGCTATGGGAGTACGGGTTTGAAACCGACACCCTGCTTGTCCAGGCGATCTTCCGCAACTGGGAAAGGCGGAAGGCAATGTACGACAAGGACTACCCCCCGATCCCGTTTGCCTCCGTGAAGTATCCCCTGGTGCCGTATGAGGAAACCAAGAAAACCATCACGGAGAAGTTGATGGCGTTTCGCAGAGTGCTTGAAGGGTATGTACCGGAGGTATGCCCCGACAAGTACCGTTGGTATAAGCCTGACACCTTTGCCGTCAGGAAGAAGGGAACAAAAAGAGCATTGCCTGGAGGAGCAAAGTTCCGTTCCCGTGAAGAGGCAGAAGCCTGGTTGATCACCAAAGAGGCAAAGCAACCTCAGTTGAAGTTGGAGATCGATCACCGCAAGGGAGAGTATAGCCGGTGCATGGGATATTGCTCGGCAAGGATGGTGTGTCCGTACAACCCGTACATCAACGATGAAGGAGCAGAAGACGATGGCAATAGTTAAAGGCAAGGTTGAGAAGGTGACCCAGAGGGATGGACAGAAAGGCCCGTACTGGTTTGCCACGATCAACGGCACGGAGTATTACTGCGGTGACGAGTACATTGCCGACAAGGAAGGCAAGTTCGTCACGATGGAGCACTACACGACAAAGAGTGGGAAGCATGCCCTCAAGGCCACGGGCAACGGATCGGGCGGATCGGCAAAACCTGATGCACCGGCCCAGGAGACCGGCGGCAAGAAGGATTGGGTGCCTCGGTACCGTGACACCAAGGAGTATGACATCCTCGACAAGGCATTCTCGTGCAGGACGATGTGCATGAGGTACGCCATCGACCATGTCGGGCGGTTCACCGACAGAGGGTACTACGGTGATGAGGACATGGATGCCGTCAAGAATTCCGTGCTCGATGTGCTCAAGGTCTACATGGCACTCCACGACACCGTGGCCCTCGGGACGGACATCAAGCGGGCCGAGGAGGTCTTGCTGATGACAAAAGTGGATGCTAGGCCCGGTGTGGAGACCAAAAGTGGAGGGACACCCCCCGAAAAGCCCGCTCCGGTGGATGAGAAAATAGATAACCGCCCGGCCCTCAAGCGGGTGCTCATCGAGACAGCCGCCCAGGTGGGGGTTGTTCCTCTGAAAGCCATGAAGAAGTACATCGGCAAGTCGGTCAAGTCCCTGGACGACCTGACTGCCGAGGAGTTGATGAAGTACATCGAGATCCTGACCAAGGAAAAAGAAGCGGTAGATCAGGATGTGCCGTTCTAGAACATGAGGGGCGGCTCGCCCCTCCAGATCAAGCCTCCTCCCTAACCCTGTCAGGTTTGCCGGTTTACCGCCTTGAGAAAAAACCGGCCTTAAAAAAATGGCATACGAAACACAGATCAATACCGTGCGTCGCCATTTACGGCGGAGTCCTTTGACCGGCCTGGAGGCGTTGAACCTCTACGGGATCATGCGGCTTGCGTCGAGGATCAACGACCTCAAAAAGATGGGGTATGACATCAAGACCGAGATGATCCACGGAGACAACGGCAAGCGGTATGCCAGGTACAGTCTGAACCACACGCAAGGAGAGTTATTTTGAACTGGATCAGTCTTAACAAGGCACGACTCATCTCTGGCATCTCCAGAGACAGGCTGAAACTGATGGCAAAGCGGGGTGAGATCAGGGGCGGCCTCGATCCCGGGGTGAAGGTTCCCCGGTGGCGGTTCGATCGGAGATCCATCGAGGCTTACTTTGAGCGGCTAGCAACAAAGGCAACGGCCCGTGAACGGGCCATCACTTTGCTGAAAGGAGGCAGGCTATGAATCGGGACTTTTGGATCGGGGTATTTAATGCAACCTGGATAAGCGTATTGTTCTGGATCGGCCTCG
>ERZ1026792.770-NODE-770-length-23794-cov-3.382516_pt1 | contig 23794 bp, 22 predicted proteins | sample MGYA00520884_ERZ1026792 | MGnify/ENA primary metagenome ERZ1026792 (study PRJEB33270, sample SAMEA104284473) | anaerobic digester metagenome | biome: Anaerobic digester microbiome; feature: mesophilic sludge digester; material: Anaerobic digester biomass | place... | reverse complement strand
AAGGAACCAGGATACCCGTACCAATATCATATACCAGGCTGACTGATACCACCATCGGTTTTACTGTCGGATCCTATGACAGAACCCTTCCCCTTGTCATCGATCCTGTCTATACATGGCATACCTTTTATGGATCGAATAACGACGACCATGGGTATGGCATTGCCGTTGATAAAGACGGCAACGTGTACGTCACAGGAGTCAGCACTGCCACCTGGGGAGCACCGATTAACCCCCACAGCGGCTTAGATGACATAGTAGTTCTCAAGCTCGACAGCTCCGGGACCCTCCTGTGGCACACCTTCCATGGGTCGAATGGCGACGACGAAGGGTACGGCATTGCCGTTGATAACGACGGTAACATTTACGTCACAGGATACAGCTCTGCCACCTGGGGAGCACCGATTAACCCCCACAGCGGCTGGTCTGACATTGTCGTTCTCAAGCTCAACAGCTCCGGTGCCCTCCTGTGGCACACCTTCCATGGGTCGAGTAGCAACGACGATGGTCAGGGTATTGCCGTTGATAAAGACGGCAACGTGTACGTCACAGGAGTCAGCACTGCCACCTGGGGAACACCGATTACCCCCCACAGCGGCGGCTATGACATTGTCGTTCTCAAGCTCGACAGCTCCGGGACCCGCCTGTGGCACACCTTCTACGGGTCGAATAACACCGACATTGGGAGCGGCATTGCCGTTGATAAAGACGGTAACGTGTACGTCACAGGAACCAGCTATGCCACCTGGGGAACACCGATTACCCCCCACAGCGGCGGCTGGGACATAGCAGTGCTCAAGCTCGACAGCTCCGGGACCCGTCTGTGGCATACCTTCCACGGGTCGAATGAATACGACTATGGGTACGGCATTGCCGTGGATAACGACGGCAACGTGTACGTCACAGGAACCAGCATTGCCGCCTGGGGAACACCGATTACCCCCCACAGCGGCCTCACTGACATGGTCGTTCTCAAGCTCGGAAGCTCCGGGACCCTCCTGTGGCACACCTTCTATGGATCGAATGAAGAAGACTATGGGTCCGGCATTGCCGTGGATAACGACGGCAACGTGTACGTCACAGGAACCAGCATTGCCGCCTGGGGAACACCGATGAACCCCCACAGCGGCAACTATGACATTGCAGTTCTCAAGCTCAACAGCTCCGGGACCCTCCTGTGGCATACCTTCTATGGGTCGGATGGCTACGACTATGGTCAGGGTATTGCTGTTGATAAAGACGGCAACGTGTATGTCACAGGACGCAGCTATGCCGCCTGGGGAACACCGATGAACCCCCACAACGGCAGCTATGACATAGTAGTTGTAAAACTGTTGCCGATTCTATCCCCTTCAGAAGGCACCATTGGCACGAGGATTACCATTCATGGAGCAGGTTTTGGTACCAAGAAGGGCAAGGTCCTCATCAACAACATGGCTGCAAAGATAGCCAAGGGTGGGTGGACTCCGGACAGGATCACTGCAACCATCAATAAGCCACCCATGCCGACTGATGTTCCCCATCCTGTGACTGTGGTTGTGAACAAGGCATCCACCACAGTTGATGGCACCTTTACCCTCAGGCGGCCTGTACTGGATGACCTTGCAACAGCAAGCGGTACCTATAAAGACGCTATAACAGTAACAGGTAAGTTCTTCAGCACCAAGAAAGGGAAGGCCTACCTTATGGATCCAATAACAGGGAAAAAGAAGAACCTCAAGGTTGCCTCCTGGCAGATGAATGAACAGACCGGGATAAGCGAGTTTACCTTTATTGTTCCAAAAACCTCAAAGAGCTTCCCTGCAAAAACCTATCACCTGATAATGGGCAACAAGGTAGGGCAGGCAGCAACAACACCGGAGTTCACTGTCCTTGGACCATGACCACAGATGAAATGTGTAGTTGTGTAATTGGGGACGCTCTTGAAATGTTGAAATAATAGGAAGAAACGGCCAACGCGATGATGGAGTAGACATATTTCAGTCGCCGCTTATCACGCTGCCGTTATCCTGAAATAAAAATACTGCTTGTGTTATCATGGGATATTGATAATAGTATTTAAAATAATATGCCTACCTAATACTATCAATGAGGTTTAATGCTGTTCTGAGCACCACAAAAACTGATGCCCTTCTGTACATAACTCTTACGCAGTAATGTTCTATAGCAGAACTAACAATGAACAATTCTATCCCTGTTTAAAAAATAAGCATCAACCAACACGTTCCCTTGGTCGGCAACAAAATTAGCACACCACCACAGGCACAGAAAGTAACGATATAGACATAGTTCCGGCCTCAAAGGTAGAGATAGGGTTTTCGGTATAGTGCAAAAAACTGATAACGAGTCACTGGAGTTAATCAGCGAAAGTGCAAGATCCTCCTGTCTCTGGTTCAACCGTTGTTCGACCAAAGATGAATGTATAACAGAATCAGACTGCATGTTAGTCTGAAGTTCCCTTCCCAACCATGAAATAGTCATTTGATATCATTAGGCTATTTGAGAAGAGGGACTTTCCGTTACTGGCTACACCGCACGAAGACCGGAAGCCTTCTTCTGAAGGGAAGAGGGATTGGTAATAGGGTTGAAGGCCCGGGCCGTTCGATCTTCTGTAACCCGGCATCGATTCCGGCAGCAGGTCCTCAAGTTGACCACGAGAGTTGCACGGCTCTGTTTTGGGAGCCTATCAGTGTAAACTTTATCCTTTTCTTCCACTTGGCAGATATCGATACTTCAGCCGGTTTCACGGGATCTCTTGTCGTCCTTTGCTTGGAAATCGCTTCAGCGAAGGGAACAAGGGAGCTGTTGTGCTTGTGAAAGTTTTCTAATTATCTGATGTTAAAAGCGCGCCCGCCGCGATTTGAACGCGGGACCTTTGGCTCCGGAGGCCAACACTCTATCCAGCTGAGCTACGGGCGCAAAAAAAGCATACGATGAGAAGCTGAGAACGTGAAAAGTTGAGATTGAGCAACTTCTCAGGACTTCGTAAAAAATATATACCACATCCTCGCAATTTGAGAAAGGATAATGTCATTCCAGAAGAATGGCCTGGTTCAAGAAGGTCAATCTGAGGTTTTTGTTGATAATTTGTCCTGTATCGCAGATAATAAGTATGCATGAAGCGATGGTATGTTGTTAACACGAAACCGAGAAATGAGGACAGGGCTGCCATGAACCTCATAAATGGTGGAATAGAGGTTTTGGCACCACGGTTAAGGTTGAGAAAGTACAGGGAAGGGAAGTTTGTCCAGGTCATTGAACCTATGTTTCCTGGTTATATTTTTGTTCGGTTCCATCCTATTGATGAGTTCCGAATGGTCAAGTATGCCCGCGGTGTCAAAACCATCGTTCACTTTGGAGGAACTATTGTGCCCCTTCAAGATGAAATGATCGATTTCATCCGTGCGAGACTTGAAGATGGAGTGGCATCCATTGAGAAACCAAAGATCGATAAAGGAGAGAAGATACTTATTAAGGACGGCCCTTTCAAAGGCTTCAGCGGCATTTTTGAGAGTGAGCTGGATGGTAAAGAACGCGTGGCCATTCTCCTTGAAGGCGTTCATTATTGTGCAAAAATGGAAATTGATAGGGACCTCATTGATAGGGCATAACGGTAACGCTGCAATGGAGAAAGCGATATAGAAATATACGGGAATACTCAGGGCCTTAACCATCTCATCAAAAGACGGCTCGAAAACCTCTATAAAAAAAAGGTAGAACCTTCCCGTATCATCCCCTTTGACACAGCCAGAAACATCTTGCAAATATCAAGAGAAATTTCCCGCCAAATAGGCCTTATTATCAATAGGCGCGGTTTGATAGAGTACGTGGTCGTTGGGGATAAAAACGGAATACGCGTACCAACTCCCTCTACTGAACGTGTGGGAAGGGCTCGGTTCAGAGGGGTAAGATTTGTCCACACGCACCTCAATGGCGAGTTGCTTTCAAAGGAGGATCTCACTGACCTCGCTCTTTTGCAGTTAGACCTGGTGGCCTGCATCACTGAGAGGAGGGACGAGGGACTGGTGATTCATGTGGGCTACCTCATACCACAAAACAAGAAAGGGCAGGCATGGGACTTTATCGGGCCTGTCCCTATCCAGGAATTCGATCTTGATTTCATTGAATTCATTACAGAGCTTGAAAACGAATTTGTCAAAGAAAGGGGCAGATACTATGTCCTTGATAAAGATAGGGAGCGATGTATCCTTGTCTCGGTAACTTCGCCCAGGTGGAAACAGGATGTGGCTGATCACATTGTGGAAATGAAAGATCTTTGCTATTCTGCGGGCATAACAGTGGTGGAAACAATAATACAGAGGCCGAAAGAGGTCCATCCAAAATTTCTTATTGGAAAGGGAAAGATAGAAGAGATTGTTGTCCGATGCCAGCAGCTTGGGGTCGACCTCCTTGTTTTTGATGACGAGCTGAGCCCAGGGCAGATAAAGAACATCTCATCAATGACAGACCTGCGGGTCATTGACAGAAACCAGCTTATCCTTGACATTTTTGCCGGCAGGGCAAGGACCAATGAAGCGAAGATCCAGGTCGAGCTTGCTCAGCTTCGTTATATTCGGCCACGCCTCGCAGAAGCCAACATCGCCTTTTCACGACTTACTGGCGGAATTGGAGCCCGTGGCCCCGGCGAAACAAAGCTTGAAGTGGATCGGAGAAGGATTCGGGATAAAATATCTTTCTTAGAAAAAAAACTGAATGAAGTAAGGCTGGCAAGGGACAAAAAGAGAGAGAAACGAAGGTACTCAGGGATCCCCATTGTCTCAATTATTGGATATACTAATTCAGGCAAGTCTACCCTGATGAATCTTCTCACAAAAAGTAAGGTTGAGGCAGAGGATAAACCGTTCAGTACCCTAAACCCTACAACAAGGAAAATCAAATACCCGGAGCGAAAGAACATTATTCTTACCGATACAGTTGGTTTTATACGGGACCTGCCTCAGGTATTGCTTCGCGCCTTCATTGCCACTTTGGAGGAACTTGATGACGCCCATCTCCTGCTTCACCTTGTTGATGTGAGTTCACCAGATTTTGAAGACAGGATTGAAACTGTGGAAGAGTTGCTCGTTCCCTTAGGATTGAAGGATAAAAGGCGCCTCATCGTTTTCAATAAGATCGACAAAATAAATGGATCATTCCTTAGAAATGTTGAAGAACGTTACCGGGCTGTTTCAATATCGAGTGTTAAAAAGGTTGGCATTGAAAGGCTCCTTCAAACCATCGAGACCGAACTGGCAAGTATGGGTCTGGTGAATGAAAAGTTGAACGGTTAAAAATCAAAGGCTTCAGTCAGATTTTGTGGTATGAATTTTTTGCAATTTTTACTTCTAACTTTTCACTTTTTGCTGATCTTCTAACAGTGACATGAAGCGTGCCTTTATTTCTGGGGTCGTTTTACTGAAATCGAAGTCTTTTAAGAAATCGGGAGCAGACAGATTTTTCCCTTCCCTGAAAAGGGCTGTGACCCGTGCGTAACATTCCCCTTCTCTATCCTCTATCCACGCTGAGGCGTATATATCCCGTCCCACAACTCGGTCAAACTTTCCAATTGCCTTGTATTGTTCATTACACATAACAGGCTTGAAGAATTCCATTTCAGTCTTTCTTGTCATACCGACTTTCTTTGTCTCCATGAAGATGATATGCCACATAAGAACATCGAGTATACCAAAAAGCATCCCACCATGAACAACATCGTGATATCCTTCAAATCGGTTATCAACAACTATATCGCAATAAACAGTATGATCTTCGTACATCACGTTGAGTCTCATACCATCCTCTCTATCTTGATTACAGAAAAAAGATTGTTTGTACACTGGCATTATTTCCATTTTTCCCTCTCAATTTTCGTGAAAAATTATCATTTAATCTTTTGTAGAGCCCATATTATTTTTTTGTAATTCCCTTTCCATTAGCCAATCAGTTATCCAGTTCAGCTTATTTCCTGTACTGTTCCCAGGTATCTCGCTCCGAGCTGCCCGCATGCTGCTCCAATATCCTGCCCCCTTGAATCTCTCACAATGGCTGTAAAATGGCGTTGAAGTAAGTAGTCATGAAACTGGTTGACTGCTTTGGTATCCGGGGTCTTGAACTCCACATAAGGAGACTCATTGAATGGGATTAAGTTGATCTTGCATTTTACCCCTGTCAGAAGCTGCGCCAGTTGTTGCGCGTCGTCGAGCGAATCATTGAAACCTTTTATCAGAACATACTCAAAGGTTATTCTGACTCGTTTGCTGCCTCGGAATTCCCTTACAAAACCGATAATGTCCCGTATTGGGTAAAGTCTGTTGATGGGCATAAGATAGGTTCTCTTCCCATCATCCGCAGCGTTGAGTGATATGGCAAGACCAGTAACCTTTGGCTCCAGCGTTCGGAGGCCTTCTAAAAGGCCCACAGAAGACACGGTTATCCTCCGATGTGAAAAATCAAGGCCAAGAGGGTTTTTCATGATTTCGAGGGTGTGGAGCAGCGTATCAAGGTTATCTACCGGCTCTCCCATACCCATAAATACAATGTTGGTGATCTTCTGCTCCCCCAGATACCTTTTTACTGCCATGATCTGCCCTATAATTTCTGCTGATGTCAGGTTCCTTACGAAACCAATTTTCCCGGTCACACAGAACTTGCACCCCATCCTGCATCCAATCTGAGAGGATAAACACAGGGTATTTCTGCCCTTTTCCGGAATGAGGACACTTTCCATGGTACGTCCATCCGAAGCCGTTATACCAAACTTAATGGTGCCGTCATTGGACCGGAGAATGTCTTTGATTTCAGGTGGGTCAGTACAAAACATGTCCTTAAAAATCAGCCGAAGGCTTTTTGATATGTTGGTCATCTCATGGAAATCAAAAACACCTTTATTGTAAATCCACTTGTAGAGCTGTCGGGCCCGAAATTTTTCATTCCCGATGGCGCCGATTGCATTCTCAAGCTGATGTAAGGTCAATTCGAAAAAATTCTGCATGATATGTACACTAATAAAGACAGGACCGTCACTAATACGATACCAGAACTGAATCCTAACCTCAACTACTCGACGTAACGGAAACCGATATTACTTCTTGGAGAGCACGTCTCTGATTGTTTGAATAACATCTTTGTCACGGAAGGGCTTATCGAGAAAAGCATCAACCTTATATTGTTTGAGGCGATCACGCTGCTCTTCGCTCATAAAACCACTTGCTATGATAACTCTGATATCTTTGCGTATTGAGCGAATCTCCCTCAAGACCTCATCACCTTTGATTCCTGGCATAATCATATCGAGGATTACAAGATCGATACTTGCATATTTATCCTTAAATATTTCAATTGCTTGTGTACCATCTGGCGCCTCAAGGATATCTGTTGGCTCATCAGCAAGCACACCTTTGATGAGTTCTCTCACCACATCTTCGTCATCTACAACCAGTATCGTCTGTTTCTTTGTCAATCCGTCATTCGCAGGCTCTTCTTTTACCGGCACTGGCTCCTCGATCTTTGTTGGCAGTGGCAGATAAATACTGAACTTTGTGCCTTTATTTTTCTCACTTTGTAGTTCTACAAAACCACCATGTTCCCTGATAATCTTATCAACGAGGTAGAGGCCCATGCCAAGGTTTGTGCCATTGTCCTTTGTTGTAAAATAGGGCTCAAAGATCTTTTCTTTAATATCTTCATCTATGCCCTGCCCTGTATCCTCGATCTCTATCAATGCAAACTCACGGTGGCCTACGTACCGTTTTCGTTCGGTACGTACCCTCAATTTGCCCTTCCCTGTGATAGCATCCTTTGCATTCGTACAAAGATTCAGGAATACATTCTGGAGTTCTCCCTCATCACCTTTTATCGGATAAAGACCGGCATCAAGAGACTTTTCAATTTCGATATCACGAAAACTCTCCTTTATGAGAAAGAGGATGTCTTCAAGGAGCATATTGATGTCCACAACTCCAGAAACCCTTCTCTGCCGCCTTGAAAAATTGAGGAGATGTTGCGCGAGTTTTGCAGCTCTTTGAGCAGAGCTCTCTATAGCCTCTGCGTATCGGTACAGTTTCTCTTCATTGGAAAGAAAATTTTTTATTAGGGAAGCATAACCGAGCACACCTGTAAGAAGGTTATTGAAATCATGGGCAATACCTCCGGCAAGCATTCCTATACTTTCCATTTTCTCCTTGCGGACGTATTCTTCTTCTTTAATTTTCTTTTCAACCACATCCTTAAAGAGAAGACCTTTCCACACTCCTTTCTCGGCTGCTTCTTTTAATGGAAAGCTTTCTACCCTGAATATCTTGAATTTATCCCCTGATTTATATTTGACTTCCCCGTGGAGCGCCATCTCTTTCCGGTAAAAATCATTTCCTATGCCTGAGATAACACTATCAATCTTTTCACCAACGAGAAAGCCTTTCCCCCCTTCGAACTCGCTCTTTGCCCTTCTGTTGGCAAAAACTATTGAACCATTCCTGTCAATCATAACAAGGGCATCAGGGAACTCATTAATGAGGCTTTCAAATATGCTTTTCCTCTTTGCTGCTTTTTTATGATTGTGGATGTTGATGTGGAGGATAAGTGATTTATTGTAAATGTCGCAGACTATCTCAAGCTCACGGAGCGTTCTTGCATCCAATTCAATGGGGAGTCTCCGCCCAAGAAGGAGAAAACCGACAATATCCATATCTTTTTTGAGCGGATACACATAAAGAGTTCCATAACCAAACGCATCTTTCAGCACAGACGGTGTAAATACACCGGCACATTTCGATTTTATTGCATTCAAATCAATACTGTTCAGAGATTCTTCGATATCGAAAAAACCTTCCCGCTCTATCCCGTTATCATTCCTCAAAATTTTGCACATGTCAAAAATGGAGCCCTCAACCAATATACGAGGCATGTTGTTGACAAGGCTTTCCTCTTCCTCCACAAAGTGGAGCATTCTCATAATGATAGAGTAGTTGTTGATAGCTCGTTCATAAAAATTCCACTGAAAGTTTATCGATTCTGATTTTAAGTTATCTCGTTCCATGGCTATTCAATTGAAATATATTCATTATCTTTTCTACTTCCTTCATTATTCCGTCCCTCTCTTTCAGCAGAATAAATGTTTCAGGTTCAGAATCATGAACCGAAGCTGTTGAGAATCTGTCCGCAGCCCTGACGAGCCTTAAGAGGGATTCGTGTTTACCTGCCACCTTTCCATCATGATGGTAACGGATAATCTGTGAAAACTCTTCTGGGAACTGCCATTTAACTGACAGGATATAGCCTAACTCCTCGTGATCAGTTCCGTAAATCTCACGCTCCTCCCTGTTCAGGGACTTGCCCTTGCTATGAACCTTAGCAATCAATTCATTGTAATTTTCAACAGTTATATAGAAGATGATTTTGCCTATATCATGAAGAAGGGCAATGGTGAACACCTTTTGCGGGTCTTCACTGAACATACGCCCTGCAAGAGTCCTTGCAGCACATGCAACAAATACAGAATGTTTCCAGAGTTCAAGAATGATGTCGGTCCTGAGTTTCAACTCTTTGAGGACATTTTCTACGAAAACAAGGCACATAACGATGTTTTTAACTTCCTCGAAGCCCATGGTGATCATCGCCCTCTGAAGACTGAAGATTTCAATGCCCCTGCTGTAATACGCAGAGTTTGCAATACTGATAATTTTCGATGAGACGGCCTGATCGTATTTTATCACATCGTTGAGATCGCTGAAAGAGGAGTTCTTGTCGTCAAGGATTACAAACAACCTTTCAATGATACTGTGAAGGGTGGGTAAGACCCTCAAGGTTTTTGCCTTATCTATAAGTTCTTCCCGCAAGTTTTCCATATTGATATATATTATTTCGACTAATAGTAGAAAAAGTAAAGCTTTTTTAGAAAGATTTGAAGCTATCCAGGCGCTCTTGTTGATATATTGAGTATTAAAAGCCGTCCTTTGTAACTGTCCAAATTGATTTGCTAATAATTGCGCAATCTGTTATAAAAATATCTTACTTTTTATGGGAATAAACATCGAAGAATTTGATTATAGCCTGCCGAAGGAGTTTATCGCTCAGTATCCTGAAAAAGAGCGTGAAGCTTCGCGCATGCTTGTATTCAACAGGGCTGACGGATCGATGACCCACAGGGCCTTCCGTGACGTAACCCAATATCTGAAAGAGAGTGACGTACTTGTATTAAATGACAGCAAGGTTATTCCTGCACGGATTTCGGCAAAAAAACCGACTGGCGCTCGCGTTGATATTCTCCTTATCGAGAAAATCAATGATAAAAGCTGGTTTTGTCTTGTAAATGGTGTTAAGGGAGGAGTCAGAGAACTTAAAGTCTTGATTGGCCACAGGGAAGCTACACTTAGACGTGGAATTGAGTCATGGATCATAGAATTTGATCAAAACCGAGAAATGTTTGATATTATGGGTGAATACGGTAAAATGCCCCTGCCGCCTTACGTCAAAAGGAAAGATGGTGACGGTGCTATAGATATTGATCGATACCAGACAGTCTATGCAGAAATGCCTGGCTCAATAGCAGCGCCGACTGCAGGTTTTCATTTTACAGAACAGCTATTGAACGTCATTCGCCAGACCGGAGTAAATGTTCTGAAGATTACCCTCCATATTGGGATTGGGACGTTCTTCCTCATTAAGACCCAAAATGTTGCGGATCACAGAATGCACGGGGAATATTACCACGTCACTCCGGAGGCTAAGGCATTCATAAGAAAGGCAAAGGATGAGGGTCGGAGAATCATAGCATGTGGCACAAGCGTGGTGCGTACCCTTGAAAGCCTTTACGAAAGGAATGGAAGCGCACCGCTTGCTGGAAAAACAGAGCTTTTTATATACCCCGGTCATCATTTTAACGTTGTTGATGCACTTATTACAAATTTTCATTTGCCCCGTTCTACGCCCCTCCTACTCGTTTCTGCCTTTGCAGGAACCCGTGAAATTATGAGATGTTACACAGAGGCGATAGAGAAAGGATACAGGTTCTACAGTTATGGGGATGCAATGTTCATCCTATGAATACAATCCACATTCTCAAAGAAGAAGGACGCGCACGTCTGGGGATTGTCAGAACGCAGCACGGGGACATAGATACGCCGGTTTTCATGCCAGTGGGCACGCAAGGCATTGTGAAAGCCACTTCACCCAGGGATTTAAAAGAGATGGGTGTCAGGATCATTCTGGCAAACGCCTATCATCTTTATTTAAGGCCAGGGGATGCCCTGATACAGGAGATGGGGGGTATACATAGATTTGCTGGGTGGAACGGTGCAGTGCTCACCGATAGCGGCGGATATCAGATTTTTAGTTTGGGGGTACTTCGGGAAATCAGGGAAGATGGCGTTTTATTCCAGTCTCATATTGATGGATCACGGCATTTCCTGACTCCTGAAAAGGTTATCAGGATTCAAGAAAACATAGGGGCAGATATCATCATGTGCCTTGATGAATGCATTCCCTACCCCTCGAGCTACGAATACACGAAGAGCTCAGTAGGCCTTACATCGCGATGGGCCCGAAGATGCAAGGAAGCAAAAAAGCCTGATGACTCAATGCTCTTTGGCATTGTTCAGGGAGGTTTTTATAAGGATTTACGGTTAAAATCGGCCCAAGAATTGATTGGCATGGATTTCAACGGTTACGCCCTCGGAGGGCTGAGTGTGGGCGAGCCAAAAAGTATTATGTGGGAGATGATAGACACCGTGGTTGATGTGCTCCCCCCAAACAAACCTAAATACCTGATGGGGGTCGGATTCCCCGAGGACATAGTGGAAGGGGTGTACAGGGGCATTGACATGTTCGATTGCGTTATCCCTACCCGGCATGCACGGAATGGGAGCCTTTTTACCCGAGAAGGAAGGATAAATATCAAGCATGCCAGATATACAAACGATGAAAGCCCCATTGATGAAAGATGCACGTGTTATACGTGCAGAACCTTTTCAAGGGCATACCTGAGACATCTTTTTGTCTCCCACGAGTTGTCGAGTTATTTTCTCAACACAGTACACAACATTTTCTATTATAATAATTTGCTGAAAACTATAAGGGAAGCCTTGCAAACAGGGTCATTTGAGGCTTTTTACGAGCAATTTAAAACACAATGGAAAGGAGGTGAAACACAGAATGAATATAGCGTATGCAATGGGTAGCCAGGGAGCAGCAGGACAGGGGGGCAGTCAGTGGATGAGCTTTCTTCCTCTTATCCTCTTATTCGTCGTTTTTTATTTCCTGCTTATCAGACCACAGCAGAAAAGAGCAAAGCAACAAAAACAGTTTCTGGAAAATCTGAAAAAAGGCGATGATGTTATTACATCTGGCGGCTTGTATGGTAAAATAACAGGTCTGACAGATTCGACGGTCACTATCGAGATTGCAGAAAAGGTACGGGTAAAAGTAGCAAAAAGCGCAGTAGCACAGCAGGCGCCACAACAATAGCGAAAGGAGAGGAAAGTGGGTAGGTACGAAAACATCATTGTCATCAACCCGGATTGTACAAAGGAAGAAGAGGAAGAACTCCTCAAGAGGATTACCGTAAATATCGAGAAATTTGGCGCGAATATTGTTAAAGTTGACGATTGGGCAGTAAGAAAGCTCGCATATCCGATAAAAAAGAAGGACAAAGGACATTACTTCTTTTTCCTCCTCGACATGGCTGAGGAAAATGTAGCCCTGTTAAACAAGTTTTATCGGACTATTGACCTCATTCTCAGACATATGTTTGTCGTTGTCACGGAATCCAACAAAGGTCTGGAGAAACCACCAGAGCCGGTTGTTTTTGACGAACTTGAAGGTGAGTTTGCTTGAACAGGGTTTTTCTCTCAGGCACACTCAAGAAACAGCCTGAAGTTGTCTACACGCCACGGGGGGAAAAACTTATTAAATTCCCCTTATGGGTAGACGAAGGTGGCTTTGGTATCGATGTGGTATACATTGGGAACCAGGGAACCAAGAGACTTGCCGGAGCGCCAGGATGTAGTGTCATCGTTGCAGGCCAGCTTGCCAGAACTTCAGGAAAGCCACAGGATAGCTTAAGGCTTATGGCCAACAAAATTATATGGATGGAGGAATAGATGGCAAGACCAACAAGACCAGCCCGTGGTCATGATTCAACAAAAAAGAGGGTTTATGTAAGAAAAAGGGTTTGCAGATTCTGCCAGGACCCCAATATAGCAATCGATTATAAAGATCCGAAGCTCTTGAAACACTTCATTACCGAGAGGGGGAAGATAATGCCCCGAAGAATGACAGGCACATGCGCCAACCATCAGAGAAAACTGAAGGAAGCAATCAACATGGCACGACATATCGCATTCCTTCCTTTTACGACTCTATCAAGGTAGCGGAGGTTATACATGAAGGTAATACTTACAGAAGACGTGAAAGGTACAGGAAAAAAGGGTGAGGTTGTAGTGGTAAAGGACGGTCATGGAAGAAATTTTCTTATTCCCCGTGGCCTCGCTCTCCCTGCAACAGAGGGAAATGTCAAGCGGTTTGAAAACATAGTCAGGAGCATTCAGAACAAACGCGGAAGAGATATCAAAGTGGCTGGTGAGCTGAAAGAGAAGCTTGAGGAGATTTCTCTCACCATCAAGAAAAAAGCCGGAGTTGATGGAAAACTTTTTGGCTCTGTAACCCACATGGACATCGTAGAAGCAATCAAGAATGTAACGGGTGCAGAAGTGGACAAGAAAAACGTGAGGCTGGAAGAGCCAATAAAGATGACCGGGGCATATACCGTTGAAATCCACCTTGAACAAAACGTCAACGCAACTATCAAGATTGACGTTGAACAAGAAGCAGGGTAAATGGCCCGAATCACCAAGAATACACGAGAAGCAAGGGCACAAACAGCGGGCCATATACCACCGCAGAATATCGAAGCAGAGCAGTCTCTGCTTGGCGGCCTTCTCGTCGATCCCGAATCAATCAATAAAATAGTAGATATTGTGGGGCCCCGTGATTTTTATAAGGATGCCCACGCAAGGATTTACGATGTCATGCTCGATCTTTACGAGCGCAATGAGGCCATCGACATTATTACGGTTAGCAGTCTGGTGCGCGACAAAGGTCTCGTCGAGAAAATAGGGGGAATCACGTATCTTAACAGTCTCGTGGATCTGATGCCCAGCTCCGCCAATATTGTTCAATATGCAAAGATGGTGGGGGAGAAGGCGCTCATGCGAAACCTGATCAATGCAGCTACCCTCATCATTGAGAAAGGTCATGAATTAAACCTAAATGTGGACTCCTATATCGATGAGGCGGAAAACCTCATCTTCCAGGTAGCTGAAAACAAATTCAAGCCATCATTCTTTTCCATGAAGGATATAGTCATGGAAAATATTCAGAAAATAGAACTTTTGTCACAAAAAAAACAATCTGTTATCGGCGTACCAACTGGCTTCATTGAGCTTGACAAGTTAACAAGCGGCCTGCAGCCATCAGACCTGATCATAGTCGCGGGCAGGCCAAGTATGGGAAAAACAGCATTTTGTCTCAATATTGCACAGCATGTTGCTGCCATGAAAGAACCCCCTACGCCAGTAGGTGTTTTCTCCATGGAAATGTCCAAAGAACAGCTTGTGACCCGACTCCTTAGCTCAGAATCAGAGATTGACCATTCTAAGCTTAGGACAGGAATGCTCTCACAAAGTGACTGGCGAAGGCTCTCTGAGGCGGCAAGCAAACTTCTCGAAACATCCATGTTCATCGACGACTCACCTTCAATGAGTGTTTTGGAGGTCAGGGCGCGTGCCCGGAGGCTCAAAAAAGAACACGGTCTTGGGTTATTGATTATCGATTACCTCCAGCTCATGAAAGGAAGAACTTTCATAGAAAGCCGTGTGCAAGAGATATCCGAAATATCGCGGTCACTCAAAGCGCTGGCAAAAGAATTAAATATTCCGGTCATTGCCATATCACAGCTGAGCAGGGCGCCAGAAAAAAGAGAGCACGAGGCCAAGAAACCTCGGCTTTCCGACCTGCGGGAATCCGGCGCTATCGAACAGGACGCAGATGTTATCCTGTTTATCTACAGGGATGAAGTCTACAACAAGGAATCCGAAAAAAAAGGCACAGCAGAGATCATTATCGGGAAACAGCGTAATGGACCTACAGACACAATCGAACTGGCCTTTATAGATAAATTTACCGCTTTCCGAAACCTATTCAGAGAATGAATATCCCGAATCTTCTCACTATCTTCCGGCTTTTTTTAACTAGTTTTTTTATTCTTGCCATTCACTACGGAGAATTCAGAATCGCCCTCTGGCTGTTTGTGGTTCAGGCAATAACGGATTTACTGGACGGGTTTCTTGCCAGGGTCCTGGGGGAAAAAACAAGTCTTGGAGCACTCCTCGACCCTTTGGCGGATAAGACGATGCTCGTATCCTCATTTATTGTCCTTTATATGAAAGGTATCGTGCCCCTCTGGGTAACATTCATTGTCCTCATAAGGGACTTCGTTCTAACCTTCGGTTATCTAATCCTGTGTAAATTATTTGGTAAGATTGAAGTCATTCCGAGCACCCTTGGAAAGATAACAACATTCTGCCAGATAGGAACAGTAGTCTATGTTTTGTGGTCAGATACACGGAGTTATCAGGACCTTTTTTTCTACCCTACTGTTGTTCTAACTATTATTACCGGCCTGCATTATGTTTACCAGGGGATTCTGATCATTAAGAACAAGGGCCGGGTAACCGTAACATAGTAATTAGCAGATAGCTGTAAGCTCATAGCAGGCCTGTCACAGGCTTTGCACTTCTCTCCATATCATTTCTACACTTTTCGCTTTTCTCACCTTTACTTCTTCCTTCCTTTCCCGCGTTTCCAGCAAGTCACGTTTTTCCCACTTGTTTACTCAATATCATTGACAGCAAAGGCTTTTTCTTTGTAGTATAAAGAAAAAAAGGAGGAGGTTCTTATGGCCGTGAAGGTTGCAATAAACGGTTTTGGAAGGATCGGGAGGTTAGTCTTCAGAGCAGGTTTTAAAAATAAAGATGTGGAATTCGTTGCAATAAATGATATAACCGACTCAAAAACACTTGCACACCTTTTAAAATATGATTCCGTTCATGGAATCATGCAGGCTGATGTGAAGGCTACTGAGAATTCAATCGTTGTCGATGGAAAAGAAGTAAAAACCTTTGCAATGAAGGAGCCTGAGTCTTTACCTTGGAAAGCCCTGGGTATTGATGTGGTTCTTGAAAGCACAGGAAAGTTTACTGACAGGGCAGGAGCAGAGAAACACCTGACAGCCGGTGCCAGGAAGGTTGTAATTTCGGCCCCTGCAAAAAACCCTGACGTGACATTTGTTTTCGGGGTCAACCAGGAAGTTTATGATAAGGAAAAACATGACGTTATTTCAATGGGATCCTGTACAACAAACTGCCTTGCGCCTATTGTCAAGATACTCTCCAGAGAGTTTGGGGTTGAGTATGGACTCATGACAACTATTCATGCCTTTACAAATGACCAGGTCGTCCTGGATGAACCCCATAAAGATCTGCGCCGTGCCAGGGCAGCAGCCCTGTCAATGATACCAACAACTACAGGTGCTGCAAAAGCGATTTCCGAGGTTATACCGGAGATGAAAGGAAAGCTTGACGGTATGGCCATCAGGGTACCCACACCCAATGTATCTCTTGTCGACTTTGTTGCCACGCTGTCAAAAGCCACGACCAGACAGGAGATAAACGCAAAATTCAAAGAATACTCTGCCGGTCCGATGAAAGGCATACTCTACTGCTCTGAAGAGGAACTCGTATCGAAAGACTTTAATGGGAATCCCCATTCTTCTATAGTTGATATGCCCAATACGACTGTTATAGGGGGCACAATGGTCAAGGTGCTTTCCTGGTATGACAATGAATGGGGTTTTTCAAACAGAATGCTGGAACTCCTGTCATTCATTATGAAATAGCATTACAACAGATGAGACACTGGAAAACCATGCATGTTCATTTCCTCATCTGTAAATACATAAGAGGTAGATATGAAATATATTGACCAGATTAACATCGAAGGAAAGAGGGTTTTTATCAGAGTCGATTTCAATGTACCTGTTGATGAGCACGGTGTCATCACAGATGACACACGGATCCGTGCGCATCTTCAAACGATCAACTATGCCCTGGATGAGCACGCAAAGGTTATCATCGGTTCTCATATGGGCAGACCAAAAGGCAAGAAATCAGAGAAGCATTCTTTAAAGCCTGTAGCAAAAAGGCTTTCCCGCCTTCTGCAAAAAGATGTTACCTTTCTTGATGATTGTGTGGGCCCTGAGGTTGAAAAAGCAATCTCCAGCATGAAAAATGGTGATGTGATTCTCCTTGAAAATCTCAGGTTTCATATAGGAGAAGAAAAAAACGACCCTGAGTTCGCTGCTCAGCTTGCCAAAATCATGGATGTATATATTGGTGATGCCTTTGCCGTTGCACACAGGGCTGCAGCATCGAACACAGCGATCACTGAAATTATCAATGAGTGCGCAGCAGGGTATTTGATGAGAAATGAACTGGAATATTTTCACAAAGCCATGGAAAACCCTGTGAGGCCACTTGTGGCAATTATCGGTGGCGCGAAAGTATCAGACAAGATAGGGGTTCTCGAAACATTGCTTGAAAAGGTTGATAAGCTTATAATAGGCGGCGGCATGGCTTTTACATTCTTAAAAGCCAGGCAGCTTGAAGTGGGAAAATCGATCTGCGAAGAAAATATGGTCGAGCTTGCAAGACAAATCCTTGACAAGTCAAAAACAAGAGGCGTCAAATTCTATCTCCCTGTTGACTGCGTTGTAGCGGAGAGACCAGCGGCAGATGCCGAAGTAAAGGTGGTCACTGTCCAGGAAATCCCCAAAGATTGGATGGGACTCGATATTGGCCCTGCAACCACGCTGCTTTTTTCAGAAGCTTTACAAAACGCCAAGACGATCATCTGGAATGGCCCAATGGGTATGTTTGAACTCGATCCTTTTAGCAGAGGTACCTTTGGAATGGTGACACATGTCGCCAATACTCATGCCTTGACCATCGTAGGTGGTGGTGACACAGATGTTGCAGTTCATCGCGCAGGCGAGAGTCATAAAATTTCTTATATTTCCACCGGTGGCGGAGCATTCCTTGAACTTCTCGAAGGCAAGACCCTGCCAGGTGTGGCAGCCCTCGAGTCATGCGGAGGTAAATGATGAGAAAACCTATCGTTGCAGGCAATTGGAAGATGCACAACACAGTTCAAGAATCAATTGCACTGGCAAAGTATATAAAAGATGGTATTGCTGGAACAGAAAAAACTGAAATAGTACTGGCCCCTCCTTTTACTGCTTTATATAGCGTTTCTGCTGTTATAAAAGACACCAAAATATCGCTTGCCTCACAGAATATCTTTTACGAGGATAAAGGCGCTTATACAGGGGAAGTGGCCCCTGGAATGATTAAGGACGCAGGATGTACCTATGCAATTATTGGCCACTCCGAGAGGCGGAAATATTTCTACGAGCGTGATGAAGATGTAAACCTGAAGGTGAAAAAAGCACTTGCTACAGGGTTAACGCCCATTGTCTGTGTAGGAGAAACAGAAGAGGAACGTGTAAAAGATGTCACCGAGTTTGTGGTTGGCGTACAGGTAAAAAAGGCTCTCTTTGAAATAAATTCTCTGAATAACATCGTCATTGCCTATGAACCAGTATGGGCCATTGGCACAGGGAAGGTAGCTACGCCCATGGAAGCTGAAGAGGTTCATCGTTTTATTAGAGGTGTTCTCAGCGAGATGTATGGCAGCGCGAGCACAGACATAAGGATTCTATACGGCGGGAGCGTAACTCCCGAAAATGTCGGTGAGTTAATTGATATGGAAGATATCGACGGAGCACTCGTTGGCGGGGCAAGCTTGAAACCGGATACATTTCTTGGTATAATTAGAAAAGTCTCGGAGAAAAAATAATGCTTACAGTGATAGCAATACTACATGTTGTTGTTTCAATAGCCTTAATTCTGATTGTTCTCCTTCAGACAGGGAGAGGTTCTGAAATAGGAGCAGCCTTTGGTAGCGGATCAAGCCAAACGATTTTTGGTAGTTCAGGATCTTCAGGCTTCATGACAAAACTGACAACGGTAGCTGTGGTGGTATTTATGATTACAAGCCTTGTCCTTGCATATTTTTATAGTCACAAGGTTTAGTTTTAAGTTTATGATAAAAAACATCGATGCCGAAGTGGTGGAATTGGTAGACACACCATCTTGAGGGGGTGGCGGGGAGACTCGTGCGGGTTCAAATCCCGCCTTCGGCACCATTAAATAACTTATAATTTTAGGGGGTTATATAATTATAACCCCTATTTTTTTATCAAAAAATGTCTGCAGAGAATCTGTTTACCCGACGCTATTCTCAACACCATTAATCGATTGCAACAATGGAATCGATATGACAGCCTCATTTCGCATATTCCCTTCCTGAACATCAGTCTCTCTCCTACCCTGTAGAAATAGGCAGGAAAGCCAACAGTATTCAAACACTCCGATACTGGCCTACCATCTGCCAGCATCCTTACCTTTCTTTGCTATGGATTGGGCTATCTTCAGGATTTCGATGGCCCTCTTCTGCACCTGTTCCTCCATCTTATCCAGCCGCTCGGCAAGGGACTGTTCCTGGATTGCCAGCTCTGAACGCTGGGTCTCCAGGTTGGCCAGCCCTTCCTCGAAAGACTGTTCTCTGAGACTGAGTTCCTGTTCACGTTCCTCCATCTTATCCAGCCGTTCGGCAAGGGACTGTTCCTGGATTGCCAGCTCTGAACGCTGGGTTTCCAGGTTGGCCAGCCCTTCCTCTAAAGACCTTTCTCTGAGGCTGAGTTCCTGTTCAAGCACGTCAATTTGATGTGCTTTTTCGCCAATCGCACGCTTACGCTCTTCCATCTCATCAGAAGCGCGCAGAACTCTAGCTTCCTCCTCCTCAGAAAAACGTTTTTTTGTTTCCGCTTCTTCCAGGATCTTCTTCAAGTTCATCTCTTCGGTTGAAAGCTCTTCCTCACGTACCTTCAGGCTTTCTTCGAAATTCTGAAGCTGTTGTTGCTTTTCTTCAAGCTGAAGATTTCTTTGGGACAACTCTTCTTCTTGAGCGATTAATCTCTCCTTTTCAGACTTAATTTGCATTTCCTCTCTTACTATTTTCGCAGCCTGTGATGCAGGATCCGCCAATTTTTGGTTTAATTCCTCAATTTGAGCCTCTAATGAGGCGCGGTCAGATGCCAGCTTCTCCTCTCTTACCGTCAGGTCTTCGAGCTTGGCATTGAGGATGCGTTCGGTCTCATCAAACTTTCTCAGCACTGATTCCGCCTCTTTGAGCCGATGATTGGCTTCGTAGAGGCTTCTCAACTTCTCCTCTACCGCCTGGTGCTTTTCTCGTATAAGCTGTTCGCGATGATTTAACTCCCGTTCAGCATGACTCAAAAGTTGGTCCGATGGTTGCGACTGTTTTTTTGAAAAAATCTTTGAAAAAACCATCTTTTCCCTCCAATATGATCAACCATTTGTAAAAACAATTACTTCCTGCGAGAGAACCACTCGATTTTGCACACGAATTAAACCGAATACCCCTTATTCATTTGTTTTTCTCGTGTGTGCACGGGTTATTCCGGCAATGTGTCCTGTTCTTAAATTTATTAGCATTATCTTTCTATTTCAGCTGATTGTCAAGCATGGCGTCTACGTTCCCAATCAAATAGGAAGCTTTTCGGTCAAACACATGCCGCTGATGATGGCGTGCAAATATCATCGAGCTGAAGCTTTTCCACCAAAACATTTTTGGTTCATTATGATCCATATTGTACACAATTATATTACTGCAGATTAAAACACATCTGGATGAACTCATATCAAAATAAAGAATGATAAACGAAAAAAGGAATAATTTGACAATTCTCATTCACGTAAAAAATGTTGCTTGTGAATTATTTCTTTTCTTCTGTTGACAAGTATTTTTCAAATTGTTACAATTATAACAAGGCAGAAACAATCAATACACAAGTAAAACAGTAAAAAGAACCTTATATATAAAGGAGTTAAAACATGAGGTACGGAGATACGGGGTATAATTTAGAAATTGATCTCACCCGAGGAAATGTTGAAAGGGTTGAAACTGACCCGAAGTTAACCGAACTGCATCTCGGGGGACTGGGCACCAATGCAAAGCTCTTGTGGGACAGGGTTCCTCCTGAAACCGATCCCTTTGCTCCCGAAATTCCACTGATGTTCAGCAGCGGCCTTTTGTGCGGTACACCTGCTCCCGGCGCCAATCGTACTATTATTACTGCCTACTCCCCTCAGACCCTGTTAATGGGATATTCGATGATGGGTGGGTTCTGGGCGCCTGAACTGAAACATGCAGGCTACGACAAGGTAATCTTTCGTGGGAAGTCACCTGATCTTGTGTATATATGGATAAACAATGACAAGGTTGAAATACGGGATGCAAGTCATCTTCGAGGTAAGGGCGCTGTTGAAACTGCAGAAATAATCAAGGAAGAGTTGAAAGAGCCCAATGCACAGGTGGCAGCTATTGGCCTGGCCGGTGAAAACAGGGTCTATACGGCTTCCATTGAACAGGGCAGGTCCAGCGCCAGCCGACTCGGGTTAGGCGCCGTTATGGGAGACAAGGGGATAAAAGCCATAGCTGTCCGGGGTACCAAAGATATTTACATTGCCAAACCAGCTGAATTTATTGAGCTCTGTAATGAAGTATTGAAATATATTCAGTATCGGAACGAAAATCCCGTGCCAAACGTAATGACCATTTTGCAGGGGCTTGGTTCTCCACAAGAAATGCTGCATGTTGATGAGAAATGGCACACTGAAAACTTTATGTGGGGAAATTCCCGAGTTCGAAGAAAAGACTTTTGGAATAAGCAGATTGAGGATAGATGGAGAGAAGTTCAGTTAGATGTCCGAAAACGATTAATCAGTTGCTACAACTGCCCTATGAAATGCGGAGCAATAATTTCTGTACCAGGGCTTTCAACGTATATGATGAAATGTTTTTCAAAACTCACATATACGATGGCAGCTTTTGTAGATGACCTTGACTTTGGTTTTAAGATCGCACAGCGTGCTACTGAGTACGGTGTGGATGGGTTCTCAACCCCTCAAATCATGGCCTTTGCCTTTGAGCTGTGGGAAGCAGGAATCTTGACCGATGCAGACTTTGAAGGATGTCCATCAGATAGCGAAGGGAAATTCTACTGGCTGCTCGATAGAATTGTACGCCGGGAAGGGATTGGCGATATTCTGGCAGACGGCACTTATTGGGCTGCTAAAAAAATCGGTAAAGGGGCAGAAGATTTTGCCCATAATAATATCAAAAAACATGAACAGCTACCTCTCAAGCTTGGTATGCTGAACCCTGTTTACTTTCTCATGTATGCCACCGGCGAGAAAATTAACATCACCCAGATTGAAGGGCAGTTTCCCCAGTCACCCTTTGCAACCATGGAAGAGAGGCAGGAGTTTATAAGCGACTGGATTCAGGCTCCTGATGAAAAATTCAAACAGATTGTTCTGGACTGGGAATTCCGAGGAGAACGGTCAAATCCGTATTTTCCAACTGTTGACATGTCCGTTGACATTGTTGATTGGCAGGAGAAGATGCACTACATTGATGATGCTCTGGGTGTGTGCGCCGGATTATCATCGTTTCCACTGAAACCACCCTATCATATTCATAACTACCCGAAAATCATTTCGGCAACTACCGGAATGGATCTGGATGAAGCTGGTCTTACACAAATATACAATAGAAACCGGAACCTGATAAGGGCTATTAATGTTAGAAGAGGCTTAAGAAGGATCGATGAGAATCCGCCGGAAGATCACTGGAAGAGACGATTTCCAGAACTCGAAGAAAAACTCTTGGATGCCTATTACAAGTTTAAGGGATGGAACAACGATGGCATACCTACAAAAGAAACTTTACAGGCGTTAGATTTGGGCTACATTGCTGAGGATTTAGAAAAAAGAGGTATCTACGATGAAGAACCTTCTGTCAAAAAGGCTTCAGCGTAAGCATTGAAACAAATAAAGTAGATAGGTGGAAACCGTTATGGCTGAAAAAAAGAAAAAAATCATCAAAACAATAAAGGTTGATCTTGACAAATGTAATGGTTGCAGGGCATGCGAAGTGATCTGCTCAGCGTTCCATGCTGAGCCAAAATATAGCAGCAATAACCCTGCGAGGTCCCGTATTCGGATGATTCGCCATCCACTTAGAGACATATATGTTCCAGTATATGCCGGTGAGTATACCTCTGCCGAGTGTATGGGCCGGGACAAATACATAATCGACGGCAAGGAATACGATGAGTGTGGCTTCTGCAGGGCCTCCTGTCCATCGAGGGATGCCTTCAAAGAACCTGACTCAGGTCTTCCGTTGAAATGCGATATGTGCGAAGATCTCCCTGAAGGGGAGAAGCCTTTGTGTGTTCAGTGGTGTTTAAATGATGCCCTTATCTACGAAGAACGGGAAGAAGAAGTGGAAGAAGACGTAAAGGTCGAAGACGTAGAGATAGGGCTGGCTTCATTGATCGACAAATACGGACGAGACAAGGTGATCGACATCATGGCTCGCATGGCTGAAAAAACTAAACCGGCAGCATAGATACGAGGATAAAACGTGGAAACCCTAGCACCCTTCAAAGAAGTAATCGATGAGGTAATTGAGAAAGGTGGAGATGCAGTCAAGTACTGCTACCAGTGCGGCAAGTGTGATACGGTCTGCCCCTGGA
>ERZ1026792.768-NODE-768-length-23854-cov-2.672820_pt1 | contig 23854 bp, 23 predicted proteins | sample MGYA00520884_ERZ1026792 | MGnify/ENA primary metagenome ERZ1026792 (study PRJEB33270, sample SAMEA104284473) | anaerobic digester metagenome | biome: Anaerobic digester microbiome; feature: mesophilic sludge digester; material: Anaerobic digester biomass | place... | reverse complement strand
ACCCATGGCGCCTTGGCAGCAACGAGGTCGCGATCCTTCTGCGCCAGGCAACCCGACACCACGATCTGACGGCCCTCGCGCTCGTGCTTCCAGGTGCGCAGCCAGCCCAAGCTGCCGTACAGCTTGTTGTCGGCGTTCTCGCGGATGCAGCAGGTGTTGAGCACCACCACGTCGGCATCATCCTGGTCGCTGACAGCGATGAGCCCATCGGCCTCGAGCAGGCCGGAGATGCGCTCCGAGTCGTGTTCGTTCATCTGACACCCGAAGGTGTGCACGATGTAGCTGCGGCCCATGGCGACGAAGGCTAGCGGCGACCGCGATTGCTCATTCGGGGCGTTGGGCCGACCCGTCGGCGTGCAATGGCATGTACGGGTTGTGGGCGATCTCCCACAGGTGGCCATCGGGGTCGGCGACGTAGCTGGAGTAGCCGCCCCACTCGGCGGGCTGTGGCGCTTTGACGGCCGTGGCCCCGGCGGCCACCCACCGAGCAAACGCGGCGTCGACCTCGCCGGGCGACACCAGGTTCATGGCCATCGTGACCCCACGAAAGCCGCTGCCCTGCGACCCGACGCCGGCATCATCGGCCAGCGCTTCACGCCCGAACAGGGCCAACACCACCGCACCTGCGAAGAAGAACGTGATGGCGTCCTGCGAGTCGCTGGACTTCTGGAAGCCCAGCGACTCGTAGAACAACGACGACACGGCCACATCGGTCACGCCGAGCGTGATGATGGTGACGTGTGCGGCCATGATGATCAGAGCTCGATCGGTTGCTCGTCGGCCTCGGAGAACGCCGCCTCGGCCGGCGCATTGGCATCGACACCGATGCCGGCTTGCACCCGCACCTTCTCCGACACCTCGACCATGATCTCGGGATTCGCGGAGAGGAAGTGCTTCGCGTTCTCGCGGCCTTGGCCCAGTTGCTCGCCGTCGTAGGTGAACCACGCACCCGACTTCTTGATGATGCCCATGTCGACTGCCATGTCGAGCAGCGAACCTTCACGGCTGATGCCCTTGCCGTACATGATGTCGAACTCGGCCTGCCGGAACGGCGGCGCCACCTTGTTCTTGACCACCTTCACCCGCGTTCGGTTGCCGACGATCTCGGTGCCGTCCTTGATGCTCTCGATGCGACGGATGTCGAGCCGCACCGAGGAGTAGAACTTCAGTGCGCGACCGCCGGGCGTGGTTTCGGGCGAACCGAACATGACGCCGATCTTCTCGCGCAGCTGGTTGATGAAGATCATGATGGTGTTGGTCTTGTTGAGGTTGCCGGTGAGCTTGCGCAGCGCCTGGCTCATCAAGCGGGCCTGCAGACCGACGTGCGTGTCGCCCATCTCGCCTTCGATCTCGGCACGAGGCGTGAGCGCCGCCACCGAGTCGACCACGACCACGTCGATGGCGCCGGAACGCACCAACATGTCGGCGATCTCGAGCGCTTGCTCACCGGTATCGGGCTGGCTGATGAGCAGCTGGTCGATGTCGACCCCGATGGCACGAGCGTAGATGGGATCCATCGCATGCTCGGCGTCGATGTAGGCGCAGATGCCACCGTTGCGTTGCGCTTCGGCAACGACGTGCATGGCGAGCGTGGACTTGCCCGAGGACTCGGGACCGAAGATCTCGACCACGCGACCGCGCGGCAGGCCGCCGACACCGAGGGCCACGTCGAGTGCCAGGGCACCGGTTTGGATGGTCTCGATGCCCATCGTGGTCTTCTCGCCCATCCGCATGATGGAACCTTTGCCGAACTGCTTGTCGATGGCCGCCAGGGCCACATCAAGTGCCTTTTCGCGATCGTTGCTCACAACCTGTCTCCGTTTTCTGCCGTGTTGCCCGTGTGGGTGACCGTAGGGAAGGACCGTTGCCGGCCCCGATGAGCGCTACCGCGCCGGCCGCCATGGTGTGACGACCGGTGTTGTAGCGATGATGGGCACCGTACGAAGAGGGTGTGACAGAGTTCCCGAAAGGGGCCCCGACCACCGAACCAGTCGCACGAGTGATGGTACGTGTGTTCGAACAACAGGAGTGTAACTACGAACAGTCGTTCGATCAAGTACCTTCACGCGCGCAGGTGTTGCAACCGCAGCGGCGCTACCCGATCGGAGCCGGCGGGCTCGGTTCGTCGAAGGCATGCGGGAACAGCAGCTGGGCCGACATCCCACGGGTCACCTCGCCGAACTGCCCGGCAAGCGCCACCACCACGTCGTCGAGCGACAGCAGCCCACTGACCTTGCCACCGCTGACGATCGGCAGGCGCCTGACCGCGTGCTGGCCGAATGCGTGCAACGCATCGCGCACGTCGGTGCCGGCATCGAGGGCGATGACGTTCATGCTCATGACACCGTCGATGCGCGAGTCGAGCGGCAGGTTCTTGGCGACGGCTCTCACCACCACGTCGCGGTCGGTCACGATCCCCACGACGCGCTCGCCTTCGGTGATGACCAGCGTGCCGACTGCGTCACGGGCCATCAGCGCCGCTGCTTGCTGAATGGTGGTGGCCGGCGAGGCGGTGACCGGCGGCCGGACGGTGAGCTCTTCGATCCTCATGACGTTGCCTTCCCCTGTGCGAGATGCTCGATGACTGCATCGGTGCCGGGGAACAGCAACGTGACGTGGCCACTGTCGTCCCACCGCACCATGAACGGTTCCGAACTGTCGGGGCCTCTGGCCTCGAGCACCTCGCCCTTGCGGTCCGGCTGCCCGATCCGATGCCCCTTCACCACTACCTGGTCTCCAGTGTGCGCTTGCATCACGGCCACCTCCAGGACCGCAGTGTGCGCTCAGGCGACCGGTTGCGGCCAGAGCAGGAAGACCATCGGGCGCGAGCCACGAACGTGTCTCGGCTCATTCGGCGGGCGGGCGGGGCACACGGGCGTCGTAGATGTTCGCGTCGGCACCCAGCCACATGCTCCACTGCGGGTTCACTGTGTCGGGGTAGTCGAAGCGAGCGGAGAACGCCGTCCGCCAGCCGGGCGGCAGCGCGCCGTCGCTGACGCCCATGGGCGACAGGCGAACCTCGATCCACCCGCGCACGGTGGTGGTGTAGTCGGCGGCGCGACCATCGAAGTCGGTGCCCTGCAGCGAGACGGCGATGTCGACGGCTTCGAGGGCGTACCAGGAGTCGGAACCCAACTCGTACCAGTGATGTTCCGGGAACGGGAAGTCCGTCGGCGGCCCGACCGGCGCGATCCCGAACGGGATCGGCCCGAACGAAGCACGGGCGTAGCCGGTGATCGACTCGCCCATGCAGGTCTCGGGGGTGCACTCGTACAGCACGTCGAACGAACCGCTGACCGTGCCCTCCGCCAGGTCGACGATCAGTTGCACATCGGGCACACCGATCGCGTCACCGCCGATGGCCACCATCGGCACCGGGTCGGTGTCGCGCACCGAGAGGTCGCCGCCGTCGACGTTGACCATCTGGGCAACGGCACTTGGCGCGGTGCTCGACGGATCGAGCGTGTACACGCCGCCTCCATTGGGGTGAGTGGCCGGCACACCGTCGTCGGCCACCGGATCCATCGCTGCCTCACCCGTTGCCAGCAGTTGCTCGGTGGTGGGGTTGCCACACATCGCCAGTTGCTCGTCCAACGGTCCGCTGCCGGTGACCAGCTCGCCGGGGAACATGCCCAGCTGCGCGTTGTCGGGCAAGGCCGCCAGCTCGAATCCGGTGGGCTTGCCGCAGTCCCACAGGCGGCGACGCATCATCTCGATCATCGCTGCGTCGAGCAGCTTGTCGATGTCGGCGGCCGAGTATCCCGGAACGGCACGCAAGCGCGGACGGATGAGATCGCGCATGGCATCGATCAGCCGGCGGTCGACCCCGAGCAGGTTGGTGATGAACCCGAAGAACCCTCCGCCGCGTGGTCGAACGCTGCCCTGCCGCACGTTCGCCACGGCCTGCGAGAGAGCCAGCAGCCCTTCTTGCGTGCTGGCCAGCTCGGCATCGACCGCGCCCGCGGTCTTGGTCACCTTACGCAGCGCCGCTGCGGCCTTGTCGGCTATGGCCGTGAGGGTGCGGCCCGGCGACCCGGCGAGGATGGCCCACGCGCCGCGCCAGCGATCGATCTGCGCTGCGTACTGCTGCACCTGGCCGACGTTCAACCCGGCGCCATTGGCGAGCTGGGTGCGCAGGCCGTCGACCTGGCCGGCGAGCCCGACGAGTTCGCTGCTGGCCGACACGAAGATGCGGTTCACGGGCCCCAGGTTGGCAACGGCTGAGAGCAGCTTGCGCATCTCGGGCTTGCGGAACTGCTGGTACGCGTTGTTGCGCATCTGCTGGAGCAGCTGCAGCTTGGTGGCGCGCTCCTGCTGCAGCATCTGCACCACGCGCGCGTCGTTGGCCGCTGCCGCGGTGGCCTCGTAGCTGTCGTAGTTGCTGGTGACCTGAGCCACCTCGGCATCGACGTTCGTGAACACACGGTTGCTGATGGCGCGCCCCTGCGCCAGCTCCAGGAAGGCCACGAAGCCGTTGATCGCCGGACTGCCCATTCGGCGAACAGGTGCCGGCGACGAGGCACCGGCGACGCTGACCATGGGAGCCAGGACCGCCAGAACCGCCACAGCCGACACGAGCGATCGGCGGCCGGCACTCATGGCAGGTCTCCATCCAAGTAGGCCTGGAACTCGCCGTCGACATCAGGTACCAACGGGTACGTCTGGTAGTACACGACCCGGTCCTCGAACAGACCGACCAGCACTTGACCACCGGCGAGCACCACCGAGCCCACCGGCAGATCGAGGACCGTGCCCTGCACCTCCGTGAGCTCGAAGCCGGCCAGCGAGTCACGCACCTCGGCCTGTGACATGCCCAGTTGCACGCGGACGTGCAGCGGCAGCAGCGTGCCCTCGGGGAACGGGTCGATGGCTTCGCTGCCGATGACCACCCCGCTCGCCACATCGAAGCGCATGGCGAGATCCGCATACGTGAGCGACTCGACCCACATCTCCAGGTCGTCGACCACGACGATCTTGCCACTCACCGCATCAGGCGTGCCGAGAACGCTGACCAGCGCCTCACGGGTGTCCATCGGGACCGCCGGCGCCACGCTCTGGGCCGCGCCGCCGGTCGTCTGCACGCCGGTGCCGGCCGAGCCGTCGCCGCCGTCGCCGCCACCGCTGCAGGACACGAGGGCCACCAACGCCGCTGTGGCGGCGAGGCAATGCAACACTCGACGAGGCGTCATCGGGACCTCCCTGGGTCTCCGTGCACGATGATCCACCGGCAGATCGCTTCGCGCCAGAGCAGATCGTCACCAGGCATCGGTGCCGCTGCAATCGATGACCAACGTCGCTGGACGCGACGGTGCGATGGGCGCACGCTGCAGTTGTGGATGCACCTCCTGCCGCCTTCCCCACCCGATGGTGGACGCTGCTCGCCGATGGACGGGTGCAATGTGACGTGTGCCCGCGCGCGTGCAAGTTGCACGAGGGGCAGAAGGGTCTGTGCTTCGTGCGCGCCCGCGAGGACGACCAGATCGTGCTCACCACCTACGGCCGGTCGAGCGGCTTCTGTGTCGATCCCATCGAGAAGAAGCCGCTGAACCACTTCCTGCCGGGTACGTCGGTGCTCTCCTTCGGCACGGCCGGGTGCAACCTCTCGTGTCGCTTCTGCCAGAACTGGGACATCTCCAAGAGCCGCGAGATCGACACGTTGGCCGACGCGGCCGATCCCGAGACCATTGCCAGAGCAGCTGCGCAGCAGGGCTGTGCGAGCGTGGCCTTCACGTACAACGACCCGGTGATCTTCCTGGAGTACGCGGCCGATGTTGCCGATGCCTGCCATGCCGCAGGCATCCGCACCGTCGCGGTGAGCGCCGGCTACGTGTGCCCGGGCCCGCGCCAAGAGCTGTTCTCGCGCATGGACGCCGTCAACGTCGACCTCAAGTCGTTCAGCGACGACTTCTACCGGCAGGTGTGCGGCGGCCACCTGCAGCCGGTGCTCGACACGCTGGAGTGGCTGGTCGCCAATGGCGTCTGGGTGGAGGTGACCACGCTGTTGATCCCGGGGCACAACGACGGTGATGCCGAGATCGGTGAGCTGACCGCATGGATGGTCGAGCACCTCGGCGCCGATGTGCCGCTGCACTTCAGCGCCTTTCACCCCGACTACAAGATGCTCGACGTGCCACCCACTCCCCCTGCGACCTTGACCAGGGCGCGCCAAATCGCGCTCGACCAAGGCGTGCGCTACGTGTACACCGGCAACGTGCACGACTTGGAGGGCGGCACCACCTGGTGCCCCGGCTGCGGTGCCGCGGCGGTGGAGCGCGACTGGTACCGAATCAACGGCTACCGGCTCACCGGCGACGGGCACTGCACCGCGTGCGGCACGAAGATCGTCGGCGTCTTCGATGGCCCTCCTGGCGAGTGGGGGCGCCGGCGGCGGCCGATCCATCTCGCCACGCACGAGGACGACGGGCGATGACCGCACTTCGCCCGGCAGCGGTGGCAGGCACGTTCTACCCCTCCGACCCCGAGGAGCTCGCCCGCACGATCGACACGCTGCTGGCCGCAGCGGCGGTGACGCCCGCAGCGGCGGCACCCACTGCACTCATCGTTCCACACGCCGGGTACGTGTACTCCGGCCCGGTGGCAGCCACCGCGTATGCCGGCCTCAGCGCCTGGCGCGACCTCATCACTCGGGTGGTGGTGATCGGCCCAGCGCATCGTGTGCCGGTGAGCGGCCTGGCACTGTCCTCCGCCGACGGCTTCGTCACGCCGCTCGGGGTCGTCGCGATCGACACGGTCGCGAACCGGTTGCTCGCAACGTGCAACGGCGCCTACATCGACGATCGGGCGCATGCACTCGAGCACAGCGTGGAGGTGCACCTGCCGTTCCTGCAGCGCACGCTCGGCACCGCGTGGTCGTTGGTGCCCATCGTTGCCGGCGACGCGCCTGCATCGATCGTGGCCGATGCGCTGGAAGCGCTGTGGGCCGAGCCCGGCACGCTGATCGTGGTCTCCACCGACCTCAGCCACTACCACGACGCCCGCACCGCCCACCGGCTCGATGCGGCCACGGCCGCCGCCATCGTGGCCGGGAACTGGGAGCAGCTCGACGGCAGCCGCGCCTGCGGGGTGGTGCCGGTGTGCGGCGCCCTCGAGCTGGCTCGGCGCCATGGGGGGCACATCGATCTGCTCGACCTGCGCAACTCGGGCGACACGGCCGGCCCCGCGGATCGCGTCGTCGGGTACGGAAGCTTCGCAGTGCGATGAAGCTGCAACCACTCACACCCGACGAGCTCGGCCAGCTGGTGGAGATCGCCGAACGGTCGATACACCAGGCCGTGCTCGGTCGACAGTGGCATCCCGACCCGATCGCGTACTCGGCCCGGCTGCGGCAGCCGGGCGCGGTGTTCGTGACGTTGCGTCAGCACCACCGGCTGAGAGGCTGCGTCGGCACGCTGACTGCCACCGAACCGCTGGTGATGGCGGTGGCCGACCGCGCCAAGGCCGCGGCGTTCGACGACCCACGCTTCCCAGGCGTCAGGCTCGGCGATCTCGCCGACCTGGAGGTGTCGGTATCGGTGCTGTCCGCGCCGGAGCCGATGGCGGTGAACGGAGTCGACGAGTTGGTGGCCGCCATCCGGCCGGGAGTGGACGGGGTGGTCATCGAGGCCGACCGCCACCACGCAACTTTCCTGCCGGCGGTGTGGGACGACCTGCCCCACCCCCAGGAGTTCGTGGATGCGCTGTGGCGCAAGGCCGGGATGACGCCTGGCACCTGGCCCGACCACGCCGTCGCCTCGAGGTACACCGCGCAGCACTCGTGATCGTGCGGCGCGCGGCCAGTTCGCTCACCGGCGGCGCTGTGCTGCCCGAAGACGCTTGTCGAGAGCATCGACGGCCAGCACGAGCGGCATCGATGCCACTGCGACCGCCCAGCCCACCAGCGGCGGGTTCGACTGGCCCAGCTTGTCGGCGAGCCACGGCACGAGCAGCACCGTCAACGCAAAGGCCAGCTCGATCCACACCGTGACCAGCAACATCCGATTGGTCGTCCAACCGAGCTGACCCGGTCGTCGTGTGGAGCTGCGACACGCGAACGCGTTGGCCTTCTGCCCGAGCACCACCGTCATGAACGCGGCGCCCGAGGCCGCGGCGAGCGCTGCCTCGCCCGGGTACTCCCTGCCGGGGCGCCAGCCGGCAGCGGCCATCGACACGACGAATGCGGCCATCGAGGCCACCGTGATGGTGGGCCCGATCACGCCGAACGCACGCCGCCGCACGGTGGCGTTCATCAAGCTGCCGGTCACCGGTGGGCCATCGAGCAGGTGCTCGCTGGGGGGTTCGGCACCGAGCGCCACGGCCGAGAGGGTGTCGGTGCCGATGTCGAGGGCAAGGATCTGCATGACGCCGAGTGCGAGCGGAAAGCTGCCGCCCGACAGCATCCACACCACGAACGGCGTGAGCTCGGCGACGTTGTCGGTGAGGTGATAGGTGAGGAACCGGCGGATGTTCACGTAGGTGGCCCTGCCGTGCTCGATGCCGGCAACGATGCTGGCGAAGTCGTCGTCGAGCAGCACCAGATCGGCGGCCTCACGGGCGACGTCGGTACCGGAGAGACCCATCGCGATGCCGATGTTGGCCGCGTGCAGCGCCGGTGCGTCGTTCACGCCGTCGCCGGTCATGGCGACGACGTGACCGCGAGCGCGCAGCACGCGTGCGATGCGCAGCTTGTCCTCGGGTGACACGCGGGCCACCACCGTGCCGTCGTGGTCGAGCAGCTCACCGAGCTCGGCATCGTCGGCCGGCAGGTCGGCGCCGCTGACCACCAAACCCTCGCTGCTGCGCAACCCGACCTCGTCGGCGATCGCCTCCGCGGTCTTCGGGTGGTCGCCGGTGATCATCAGGATGTGCACCCCGGCGCGCCGGCAGGCCGCCACGGCATCGCGAACACCGGCGCGTGGTGGGTCTTCCAGCGCGAGCAGGCCATCGAGCACGAGGTGTTGCTCGGCGGCACCGGCACTGGTGATCGGCCCGTCGCTCACCGCGCGGCGAGCGACGGCCAGCACGCGCAGGCCTGTGCGCGTCATCTCCTCCACCACTGCGTCGGCGCCGTCGGATGCGGCGCACAGTGGCAGCACCGTGTCGGGAGCGCCTTTCACCACCACCTCGCCATCGATCACGATCGACATGCGGCGCCGGCGCGGATCGAAGGGGAACCGAGCCGACCCCGGCCGCTGCGCACGATCGGCATCAGGGTCGCCCCCCAACCGTCGCGAGAAGGCATCGACGGCTGCCTCCATCGGATCACCGTGCGCCTGCCAGCGGCCGTCCTTCTCGTACGCGTAGCCGGTGGCACAGCGCGCCCCGGCGAGCGCCAGTGCCTCCAGCGAGCTGCGGTCGCCGACCACCACCACGTCGGCGAGGGGCTCGTAGCCGGTGCCCTGCACGGTGACGGTGCCGGTGGGCGTCCACGCCCGCACCACCGACATCTGGTTCATCGTGAGCGTGCCGGTCTTGTCGGTGCAGATCAGCGTCGTCGAGCCGAGCGTCTCCACCGCCGGCAGGTTGCGCACGAGCACGTTCCGTTTGGCCATCTGCTCGGCACCCCACGCCAGCGACAACGTCACGGTGGGCAGCAGCGCTTCGGGCACCATCGCCACCGTGACGCCGATGGCGAACACGAACCCGTCCTGCGGGTCGCTCCCGAGCAGCAGCGAGATGCCGAAGAAGAGCGCGCCGAGACCAACCGCGATGACCGCGACCGAGCGGACGACGTCGTTCAGGCTGCGACTGAGCGGGGTGACCGGCTTCTCGCCCGATGTGGTGAGCAGTGCGATTCCCGCAAGGCGCGTGTCGCGACCGATCGCCGTCACCGACGCTTCGCCGGTGCCCTCGACGACGAACGTGCCGGCGAAGATCGGCCCTCCGGCGGGCACGTCGGCCGGGCGGCTCTCGCCCGTCAGCAACGAGGTGTCGAGCAGCAGCGCCACGGAGGCATGGGTCACGCCATCGGCGGGCACTCGATCCCCCGCCTCGAGCAGCAGGCAATCACCCACGACCACGTCGTCCGCGTCGATCGTCTGCGGCCGCCCGTCTCGCCGCACGTTCACTCTGGTGGGCAACAGCGCCCGCAACCGCTCTGCGGCGCGGTCGGCACGGCTCTCCTGCAGGAACGAGAACAGCGCGTTGACCAGCACCACTGCGAACACGGCGACGCCCAGTTGCGGTAGCCCGGCAATGAACGCCAGCACACCCGCGACCCACAGCATGAGCGCGAAGAAGTGAACGAGCTCGGCCCCGAACCTGTGCCACGACGAGGGTCGCCGCGGCTCGGGGAGCCGATTGGGGCCGAACTGGGCGCGCAGCTCGTCAGCTCTCGCTGATGTCAGGCCCTCGGCAGCTCGGCTCACTCACACCCCTGCGGCGTCGATCGTCTCGTCGACAACTTACCCACGCCGGCGTGCGGCCAGACTCCGCAGCGGATCAGGCCGCGACGGCCACCGCTGCCGCGGCTTCGGCCAGCTCCGCTTCGTCGGGCTTGTTGGAGAGCAGATCGAAGGCCATCCACAGCGTGTTCGTGAACGGGAACGCGACCAGCGGCACCACGATGGCCCCCACGACGAAGCCGATGGTGAGTGCCAGCACGGGGAAGTCGGGGGCGGTGGCCACGAACGCGATCACCATCGACACGCCGAGCGTGAAGAACGTGATCACGATGTTGAGAGCGATGGGGCCGAGCTCGAAACCGTGCTCGCGGTGCCACCGGATGCCACACGTGCGGCAGCGGTCGTACCGCAGCATCCACCGGCGGATGAACGTGCGCCGACTGCCACACAGCGGGCATTTCAGGACGAGCGCACGGCGAAACATCTTCACAGCGGACGGCAACGGACGATTCATACCCCCCATGGTATAGAAGTTGCGCCGCGAATCCGAAATACTCTTCGGGTGCGAAGAACCCTCGCCGGGCTGCTGTTCGGTCTTGCCTATGCCTGTGCGAGTCTTGCGATCGCCGGCTTCCTCCTGCAGCGCACGGCGTTCGACCCCGACAACTCAGCCGACGCGGCCGATGTGGTGCTGGGCGACAGCCAGGTGAAGGCGGAACTGGTCGACTTCATCGCCGACAGCGTCATAGAGCAACTTGCCGGAGTGGTCGATCCGGCGACGATTCGGTCGAACGTGGCCGCGGTCGCCCAACATCCGGAGGGCCAGGCGCTGCTGGCAGAGATCATCCACGATGCGCACGCGCACATGATCGGCGACCAGCAGGGGCCGGTGCAGATCACCGGCGAGCAGATGGTGGCGATCGTCCGCGACGAGCGCGTGGCGGCACTGCCCCCGCTGACGCTGCCCGTGCCGAAGGTGACCGCGCTCGACATCGCCAACCACTCCCTCGATTGGCTGCTGCCGATCGCGTTGATCGCGACGATCGCGTTCGCGTTCCTCGGTTTCACGGCCCATCCGGAGAGGAGTGCGCTGTTCCGCAGCCTGGCACTCGGATTGCTGCTGCTCGCCCTGCTCGCCGCCATCCTCGGTTACCTCGTGCCTCGGTTCGTCGTTCCTGCGCTCACCGACAGCGTGTGGGCACGCGTGCCGGCGCGCCTCGCCGACGACTCGCTGCCGATGCTGATCGGGCTCGAACTGCTGCTCATCGGTGGCGCGCTTGCATTGTTCGCCGGCACCGGCATGATGCAGCGCCGGCGCCGGTGGAGCACGCCGGTGAGCACCTACCGGTACAACGAGGAGCGCCGCTGGAGCTGAAGCCCAGCGGCGGCTCGCACGAAGATCGTCCGGGCGCTGCGGCTCAGGCGGTGAGCTCGGCCACGAACTCGCCGAACACGTCGGCGTAGCGCAGTGCGTCGTGGTCGGTGTGCACCACCGAGATCAGCCACTGCTCGTCGAGCCCCGGTGGCAGCAGGATGCCACGGTTGATGCCGTGCATCCACTGCGCGAACGCAAGGTCGAAGTCGGTGGCCTTGTAGTCGCGGTAGTTCTGAATCGGCTCTGGCGCCCAGGTGACGCAACCCTTCGCGCCGAACTGCACGGTGTGCGCCGGCAGACCGGCGGCGGCGATGATGCCGTCGCACGCATCGAGCAGCATCCGGTTGCGAGCGATGGCCTCATCGGTTGCCGCAGGGGTGCAGATCTCGGTGAGCACGGCCTTGGCGGCGGCCATGCACAACGGGTTGCCGTTGTAGGTGCCCAGGTGCAGCACCTTGCCGGCGGTGATCTGGTCCATGCACTCGCTGGTGCCGCCGAAGGCACCCAGCGGCAGGCCGCCCCCGATGCTCTTGGCCAGCGCGACCAGATCCGGTTGCACGCCGACGACGCCGGTGGCACCGCCCCACCCGGCGGTGATGCCGGTCTTGACCTCGTCGAAGATCAGCATCGTGCCGTACTTGCGAGTGATCTCGCGCACCCCTTCGAGGTACCCGGGGAGCGGCTTGCAGATGCCGATGTTCTCCATGATGGGTTCGACGATGAAGCACGCCACATCGCGGCCCGCCAGGGCGCGATCGAGCGCCTCCAGGTTGTTGTACGGGATGACACCGGTGTCGCCCAGCACTGCCCGGGTGATACCGGCAGTCGACGGAATGGCACGCGGGTTGTCGGCGGGGCCCGCTTCGCTGATGGGCGGCTTCATCGAGATCATCACTTCGTCGTGGTGGCCGTGGTAGCCGCCCTCGACCTTCACGATCTTCTCGCGCCCGGTGACGCCGCGCGCCACGCGGATCGCATCCATGGTGGCCTCGGTGCCCGAGTTGGTGAATCGCCACATGGGCAGGTTGTAGCGATCGCGCAACAGCCAGGCCACCTCGGTGTTCATCTCGCAGGGAGTGACGAACAAGGTGCCGTTGTCGAGCTGGGTCTCGACGGCGCGGCGGACGGCTGGGTGACAGTGCCCGGAGAACAGCGCCCCGTAGCCCATGTCGAAGTCGACGTAGCGGTTGCCGTCGACGTCTTCCATCCACCCGTCTTGCGCACGGCGCACCACGATCGGGTGCGGATCGTAGGCTTGGAAGCTGCTGGGCACGCCCAACGGCAGCACCTCGCGGGCCCGCTCCGTGGCGGCCTGCGACCCCTTGGTGCGAGCGATGTACACCTGCAGCTCGCGCTGCGTGATGGCCTTCGCCCGTTCGGCAAGTTCACGCGTGGGAATGCTTTCCGTTGCGCTCATGTCGTGTCTCCTCCGGATTTCGTTCTGGCAAGCCTAGCTCACCACGGAATCCGTCGTGAACGGAGAACATCCACAGGGTGACACCACGACGAACCAGCAGCGCTGCGCGGCGGAAACGATGGTGGAATTCAGCGAGGCATGTGGCACAATGCTTGCCTTCATGGTGGTCGTAGCTCAGTTGGTAGAGCATCAGTTTGTGGTACTGAGGGTCGCGGGTTCGAGCCCCGTCGATCACCCCAAGGCAAGCAGGTAGAGGGCGCGAGCAGCGCCCTCTACACTGCTCGCCGCTGCGCCTCTAGCTCAACGGCAGAGCAACGGACTCTTAATCCGCAGGTTCTGGGTTCGAAACCCAGGGGGCGCACCACATCGAGGAGCAGGTCAGAGCCACATTCTGACCTGCTTCTTGCTGTTCGGACCCCGGTCGTGTGGTGAACGCCAGGAGCACCATCTCGGTCCACCCGTGAATTCACAGAAGGCGACGTCGGCTTCTGCGAATTCACGGGTGCGGGGACGAGCCTGCCGAGGACGACGAAGTGCCTGCGCAGAATCTCCGAGATGGCGGGCCACCGGCGGCGGTGAACGGCATCTGCAGTTGCGGGGGGTGCCAACCGGCGTTTCCGTGCCACGAGATGAACACACCCGTGGTGCCGTCGTGCCGCCCGGCCGGCCGGCCGCCGCCTCGCGACAGTCCACGGCTGGTGCGGCAGCGACGGCTACGGTGGCCGTTGCTGGCCACCCCCGAGGCCACGGCGACGGAGATGGAGTTACTCGAATGACCACCCGATTCAGTCATGCCCTTGGCGCGGTCGCGATTGCCGCAGCGTTGTTCGGCGCATGCAGCTCCGACAACCCGGTCAATGGTGCAGACACCGTCAATGGCGCAGACACCGCCGCACAACCGGGCGCCACCGACCCGGCCGCGCCGGCCGACACCGACGGCGCCGCCGACAGCTCAGCCCCTGCCTCCGCCGCGGTCGTCGACGACCTGTGCGCCACCATTCCCGACCTGGCCGCGATCGAGGCCGCCATCGGAGTACCGGTGAAGAACCCGCTCGGCATCGGCGAGCCCGGTGGGCTGCAGAGCTGCACGCTGCAGCGGGCCACCGACGACTTCGCGGGCATCTCGTTCACGCTCTTCCCCGGCGGCACCATTGCGGGCCAGATCGAGTACGCCAAGACCACCTTCCAGATCGACATCGTGCCCTTGGAGGGCGCCGACGGCTTCTACGCCGGCGAAGGAGAGTCGGTGTACCACGAGGCGAACGGCAACCTCTACCAAACCCAGGCCAGCGTCGACGGCGACAGTCGCGCCGCATCGCTCAGCCTGTTGCGGGTGTGGCTCGGCTTCTGACCGGTCGCGGCGCGGTCGGCGAGCCGCTACGAATCGCCCGCTGAGAGCGATGTGCGCACGGCGATCACCAGGCCCGACGGGGCGTCGTGCCAGAGCACGAACTCATCAGTGCCGAACTGCCGCGGCACGAAGGCGACATCGCGCCACATCCACTGCTCGCCTTCGTCACGGAGCACGAAGACGTCGATGGAGCCATGTTGCAGCGATGCAGACAGCTCCGCGAACGCAGTCGGGTCGAGCGTGTGCGCCAATCGAACGATCTCTGCCTCTCGCGAGCTCGAGCTCGACATGCCGGGCTCGAGCTGCAGGTAGCTGGGCCACGGAAGGAAGACGTGCAACGCCTGGGTCGCGGAGAGCACGATCGGCCGCGCCCCGGCGCGCACCATCGCACTGACCCGCTGCAGCGGAAACCCGTTGGTGGCCAGCTCGGCCGGGGCGAACGCCGAGCTCCTGCCATCGGGCGCGGCGGCAAGGTGCGCCAGCGTTGCGTTGTTCTCCTTGTTCCAATCCAGGCTCGGCATCACCAGCCACCCGATCGGCACGAGCAGCCAGATCGAGAGCGACGCGGCAACGACGAGCACACCGCGCCGTAACACGTCTGCGGGAAACCGGCCCGAGGCCAGCTGCACGACCTCGTGGCAGACGAGCACCCCCGACGCCGCCAGCACCGGCCCCAGCACACGCGGTACGTACTGCAGCAACAGCGTGTTGCCGGTTGCTGCCAATCCCACCTGGGCAACACCCCAGAACACGACGAGGCCGCCCACGAACGGCGCCAGCGACGCCGACCACCATCGCTTGCGCCACAGGGCCAACACTCCACAGAAGCCGACGAACTGCAGCGCTGTCAGCGGCGACACGGCACGAAACGGTGGCAGCGGGTCGATCAGCCCAGCGGTGATCAACGACTGGTCCTGCTCGCTCTCGCCCGTCGTCAACGCGGCCCACACGACCGGCACCACGTACCAGCTGGCCACGACGAACGCCGTCGCCGCAACCTTCAGCAGGTACGCCACCTCGTGACGACGTGAGCTCGAGCTGCGCATGCGGATGAAGATCAGTGCAGCCAGCGAAGGGGCCGCGAACACGATGACGCCGTAGTACAGGAGCACCACGACACCCGCCAGCAACCCGGCCGCCGCCCAGTGCAACCGCCCCGCCTCGGCGTCGCCGACCACCAGCAGCGCCAATGGGATGAAGATGGCAACGGCCAGCACGACGAAGCTCTTCCCGGTGCTCGTGTACCCGGCGAGCACCGCGATGCTGATCATCGCTGCCACCGGGCCGCTGGTCATCCGTCGCCACAGCGCGAACGACACCACCACCGAGCCGGAGAACAGCACGACCGACACCGGAGCCATCAACCGCCAGGCGTCGCGCCCGGTGAGGTCGGACAGACGACCGACGAGCCAAGGAAACAGTGGGGGGTACTGGTTGGGTGCGCCGACGTTGAACACGTCGGACGACGACCACGTCTGCGAGTAGTACGTCGCCATGCCGGTCAGCCGCCCCGAGTCGCCGTCGAGCAGGCCGAACGTGAACGGTGTGCCGTAGAGAGCAGCTCGTTGCACGAACACCAACCAGGTCGCCACGACACCGACGAGCACCGCGCTCACCAGTTCGCGGCGACGACGCAGCGCCGCGCCGCACGCCACCACCACCGCGAGACCGACGAAGAGACCGGCGAGCGCGAGGGCGTGCCCTTCGATGCTGGCCGGATTGCGCCCGAGATGATGCGGCAGATCGAACACCACCAGCGTGCCCACGAGCCAGACACCTACCGCAACAGCGGTCTCCCGCCACCACTGCCCGCCCGAGTCCGTCACCGCCGGAGACTACCAAAGCAGCCCACCCGGCAGCCGAGGTGTCGCTGTGGTCACCTGTCTGATCGCCCGCTTTGGTACCGTTCGACCGGCCACGACGCACGAGTGGCCGAGCAGATGATGCAGCAGTCAGGCAGAGCAGGAGGCAGCCGTGTCGTTCGTCAACGAAGGGTCCAACCGAGCAACGAACACGTCGGCCGGCTGGCGACCCAGCAGCCGCCAGATCATCGGTGCCGTCATCGGCATCCTCGCGCTGATCTTCATCGCTCAGAACTCGAAGTCGGGCACCATCCACTTCCTGCTGTTCGAGTTCACTGCGCCGGTGTGGATCGCGTTCTTGCTGATCCTTGCCTCGGGTGCCGTCGTCGGATACGTGCTGCGCGGGGTACGGCAGGACCGACAGGCGGAGAAGAAGGCGGCCAGGAACAGCGACTGAGCCGGCCGCCCGCTCCGGCCGCCCGCTCCGGCCAGCACGGTCAGGGCACCAGCACGCTCTTTCCGACGACCTTGCGGTCGAGCTGATCCTGCAGCGCCACGGCCACGTCGGCCAGCGCGTACGCCTTGGGCTCGACCGGATGCAGGTCGCCACGATCGATGGCGGCGACGACGTCGCTCAACAACTGCTGGTTCTCCTCCTGGTGGCCGCCCACCCAGCCACCCCAGTCGACGCCCGTGACGCGTCGGTTGCGGAGCAGGATCTGGTTGGCCGGCAGCTTCGGGATCTCGCCGGCAGCGAACCCGACCACCAGCAACTGGCCGTCGTCGCGCAGGCTGCGCAGGCCGGCCTCGGCGAGTGCCCCACCCACCGGGTCGTAGACGAGGTGCACTCCCCCACCACTCAGCTCCTTGGCGCGCGACTTCACGTCTTCGGTCGAGGTGTCGATCTCCGCTTCGGCACCGTGAGCCGACGCGATCGAACGCTTCTCCTGGCTGGAGGCCGCGGCGATCACGTGCAAGCCCATCGCGTGGCCCACATCGACTGCCGCCAAGCCGACCCCACCGCCGGCACCCAGCACCAACAGCCACTCGCCGGCGTGCGCCCGTGCCCGGTGGTGGAGCGCGAACCAGGCGGTGCCGTAGCTCTGCACGAAGGTGGCGGCCTGGCCGTCGGTCATGCCGGCCGGGGTGTGGGTCACGCGGCGTGCGGGCCACACGACCTCGCTCGCGAACCCACCCAACCCGGTGCTGCAGAACACGCGGTCGCCCACCGAATGAGTGGTGACGCCGTCGCCCACTTCGGCGACCACACCGGCCACTTCGCCGCCAGGAACGAACGGCACCGGTGGCTTGATCTGATAGAGGCCCTGCACGAACAGGCCGTCGACGAAGTTCACACCGGCGGCGGTGACTCGGATTCGCACCTGGCCAGGGCCGACCGGAACAGATGGACGGTGCTCGACCGTGAGATCGGAGACCGGACCGAAGCTGTTGCAGGAAACGACACGCATGTGGGCCGACCGTAGTGCGAAGCTGTGCGCCCATGCGGCTCGAACCATTCACGCTCACCGGCACGTACGTGCAACTCGAGCCGCTCACTCGCGACCACGGCCCAGCACTGCTGGCCGCCGGCAACCGCGACCGCAGCTCGTACGGGTATACGCCCGTCCCCGCCACCACCGAGGAGATGGGCGGCTACCTCGACTGGCTCCTCGCCGACGCCGCTCGCGATGCGGTCGTGCCATTCGTGCAGCGCCGCCTCGCCGACGACACGCCCGTGGGTTGCACTCGCTTCCTCAACGTCACCTGGTACACCGGTCGCGACAGTCCTGCCGAAGTGGAGATCGGCGGCACCTGGTTGGCCGCCGACGCACAACGCAGCCCGTTGAACACCGAGGCCAAGCTGCTGTTGCTCACGCAGGCCTTCGAGCAGTGGCACGTGTTCCGTGTGGCCATCTGCACCGATGCCCGCAACCAGCAGAGCCGGGCCGCGATCGAACGCCTGGGCGCGCACTTCGAGGGCATCTTGCGCCAGCACCGCGCCAGCACCGGTCACCTCACGCAGCCCGGCACCGCCCGCGACACGGCCGCATACTCCATACTGCCCGCAGAGTGGCCGGCGATCCGCCAGCGACTCAGGAGCCGACTCGATGGCTGACGAACGACCCGTGATGCTCATCACCGGGGCGGGCCGGGGCATCGGTGCTGCCGTCGCTCGCGCTGCGGCGGCCAAGCGCTACCACGTGGTGTTGAACTACTCGACGTCGAGCGACCCGGCCGACGAACTGGCGGCGGAGATCCGCGAGACGGGTTGCCGCGCCGTCACCGTGCAGACCGACGTCGCCGACGAAGCGGCCGTGCGGAGCATGTTCGCTCACGTCGACGAACGTTTCGGCCGCCTCGATGTGCTGGTCAACAACGCCGGCATCGCGGGCGGCTACGGCCCGCTCGACACCGTCACCGAGCCGATGCTCGCCCGGTTGTGGGCGGTCAACATCACCGGTCCGTTCCTGTGCGCTCGCGAAGCCGCGGCACGCATGCGCACCGACCTCGGCGGGCGCGGCGGCAGCATCGTGAACATCTCGTCGAAGGCGGCCGTGCTCGGTGGGCCTCACGAGTGGGTGCACTACGCGGCCTCGAAGGGCGCCATCGACACGATGACGGTCGGGCTCTCCAAAGAGCTCGCCAACGTGGGCGTGCGCGTCAACGGTGTGCGGCCGGGCCTGATCGAGAGCGACTTCCACCTCCACGCTCCGCCGGGCCGGGTTGCACGGATGGCGCCGATGATCCCCATGGAACGCAGCGGCAGTGCCGACGAAGTGGCCGGCGCAGTGCTGTGGCTGGCGTCGGCCGAGGCCAGCTACGTGACGGGAGCATTCATCGACGTCACCGGTGGCCGCTGAGCCTGCAGCAGCATCCGGCCGCCGTACGCCCCCACCACAGCAGTGAGCACGGCGAGCCCCACGATCGTGGGCGGCAGCGCCTGCGGGCCGATGCGGTCGAACAGCTGGCCGACGACGAACGGCATGACCAGGCCACCCAGGCCCGACGACGCGACGATCGCCGACGTGTTGCGCCCGCTGAGGGCGAGATGGGTTTCGGCGAACGCCATCATCGAGGCATATTGCGGGGCGACGGAGAGAGCGAACAGCAACGTCACCACCCACAACATCGGGCCCGGGCCGTCGAACACGACGAACAGCAACGACGACAGCACGGAGAGCAGGGTCGCGCCGGCAACGATCCAGCCCGGCGAGACGTGGCGGGCCACCCAGATGGCCAGCACCCGACCGGCGGTGAAGCCGAGACCGAACATGGAAGTGACACCGGTGGCGGTGGCGGCGCCGCCGTACTCGATCTGCTCGACGTACGTGTGGATCCAGTTGATGAAGCCCGTCTCCATCGCCACGTACGCGAAGAAGAACGCGCAGATCACCGCTACCTGCGTGCCCCGAGCACCGCCGGCATGGCTGCGCTCGACCGTCGCCAGCCGAGTTCTGGCAGGCGACGGGTGCGGCAGCATCAGCGCGGCGCACACCGCGGTGAGTGCAGCCATCGGCAACGCCACACCCCAGATGGAATCCGTGAGGTGCAACGACCTGTTGACGATGATCGGTGTGACCATGGCACCGATCGCGAAGCACAGGTGCAGAGCGTTGAGCAACGCACCAGGGCCTTCCGGCCGGCTCCACATCACCAGTGTGTTGCCGCTGACATCGCACAACCCACAGGCCCCACCGAGCACTGCGAACGCGGCGACCAGCAACGCCAGCGAGGGCGCGAGCGCGATCAGGACGATGGAGCAGGTGGCACCGACCATGGCCGCGACCCACCGCCGGTGACCGCGACCGCTGTCGAGCCCATGACCGGCGAACACCGAGCCGAGGATGTAGCCGGCGGATTGGCCGACGAAGAGCCATGCGATGCCGCCGTCGGTGGTGTGCACGCGATCCCGCAGGTGCGACAGCGCCGGCCCGGCCACGCTGAGCCCGAGACCGATGAGCAGGAACCCCGCCAGGTAGGCCGGCACCGGCGTCTCCCGCGATCCGGCGCGGGGGGAGGCGACCGTCGGCGTGTGCATCGTTGCTTGAATCTAGGCAACCGGTAGGGTCGACTGCGCATGCAGGTCGTGGTGGTGCTCGCACATCCCAACTCGGACAGCTTCAGCCACGCCATCGCCGAGCGGGCCTGTACCGGGCTGCGCGCAGCAGGGCACCAGGTGCAACTGCTCGACCTCTACGGGCTGGGCTTCCGTGCGGCGATGAGCCGCGACGACCACGTCGCCTACCACGGCGATCACCCGGCGATCGACCCGATGGTCGCCGAGCACGGTGCGCACGTGCAGCGGGCCGACGCACTCGTGTTCGTGTACCCCACGTGGTGGAGCACGATGCCGGCCATGCTCAAGGGTTGGCTCGAGCGAGTGATGGTGCCCGGCGTGGCGTTCGTGTTCAACAGCAAGGGCAAGGTGCGCCCCGGCCTCGGCAACGTGCGCCGCATCGTCGGCATCAGCGTCTACGGCTCGCCTCGCGCGTACGTGCGGTTCGTCAACGACAACGGCCGCCGCACCATCACGCGGGCGTTGCGGCTCAACACCGGCATCCGCACTCGCACCTCGTGGCTGGCGCTGTATGCCATCGACACGTCCACCGCGACGCAGCGCGATTCGTTCCTCGATCGGGTCGAGCAGAAGATGCGTGCGCTGTGAGGGTGCACCTGGTGTACTGCCACCCGTCGGAGACGTCGTTCACGGCGGCGGTGCGCGACCGCGCGCTGGTCGGGCTGCACGCGGCCGGGCACGACGTGCGAGTGAGCGACCTGTACGCCGACGGGTTCGTGCCCGAGCTCTCCGCGTGGGAGCGCACCAACCACCTGGCACCACCCGAGACCAAGCCCGACATCGCCGAGTACGCCGCGAACCTGCGTTGGTGCGAGGCGCTCGTGCTGGTGTACCCCACGTGGTGGGCCGGCCAACCGGCCATGTTGAAGGGCTGGATCGACCGAGTGTGGGTGGCCGGGGTGGCCTACGAGCTTCCGGAAGGGGCGAACCGCATCCGGCCCAGGCTGCACAACATCCGGCGCATCGTTGCCATCACCACCCATGGCTCCACCAAGCTCGTCAACGCACTCGAAGGTGAGGGCGGCAAGCGCATCGTCACACGCTCACTACGAGTGTTGTGCAGCAAGCGGGCCCGCACCACTTGGATCGCGCTGTACAACATCGATCGCAGCACCGATGCTCGCCGCGCCGCGCATCTGGCGCGGGTGGAACAAGCGATGTGCGAGCTGCACTGACGCCGCTACGTGCGATCGAAGCGAGTGACGACCTCCACGTGTGCGGTGTGAGGGAACAGATCCAGCACGGTGGAACCTGCGTGGTGATAGCCGCGAGCGGCCAGCAGCACGGTGTCGCGGGCCAGGGAGACCGGGTCGCAGCTGACCAGCACCAGCCGCCTGGCTCCGGTGGCAGCGAGCACGTCGGTGGCCTCACGCCCCAGGCCACTGCGAGCGGGGTCGGCCACCGCCAGCTCGACCGGCTGCGGCACCCACTGCTCGAACATCGTGCGATGCACGGTGGCCCGATCGCCGAGGTTCGCCACCGCATCGGCGCACGACGACCGAGAACTCTCCACCACCACGTTGTCGGCGGCTCCGAGCGTGGCTGCGAACAACCCGATGCCGCCGTAGGCATCCAACAGCGGGCCGCGCAACCCGTCGAGCACGTCGCCGCAAGCTCGGCGAACGGCATCGACGAGCAGCTCCGCCGCGGCAGGACCCGATTGGAAGAACGATGCCGCAGAGACCTGCAGGTCGGCGCCTGCAACTCGCTCGACCAGCGTCGCATCGGGGCCGATGGCCACGTGTGTGGGCAGACCCTCGAAGCGGACCGACGGCGACGGCGACCAGACGGTGGCCTCGCCCGTGGCCACGCTGACCCGCAACGACACCTCGTCGGCACCCTCGACGCGCATGTGGGGCAGCAACTCGGCGAGCGCCGGGTGCGCCACCATGCACGACGCCAGCGCCACCACTCGATGACTCGACGCGGCGCGCAGACCGACTCGCCCATCGGCCGCCACTGCGAGCCGCATGGTGGTGCGGTAGTTCCACGGGCCGACGGCTCCGCCGACGCGAACGTCGGCAGCCGGCATCTTCGCCGTGCGGCGCATCGCGTCGGCCACCACCTCGGCCTTCCACTGCAGCTGCGCCTCCGGTGCCGCATGCTGCCACCCGCAGCCGCCGCACCCCGCCACCCGCTCGGGGCACGGAGGGAGGGTTCGGTGAGGTGACGCCTCGACGACTTCCGTGACGGAACCCTTGGCGAAGTCGCGCTTGCTGGTGGTGATGGCCACACGCACGGTCTCACCGGGCAAGGCACCTTCCACGAACACCACCCGTCCATCGACCAGGCGAGCGATCGCCTCGCCACCGGCCGCCATCTTCTCGACCAGCACCGCCTCTTCGTGCACCGCAGCGATCCCCTGCGGCGCGAGGCGGCGGTGCGTGCGCCCACTGGGACGTGACTCTCTGCGCGCCATCCCCGCGAGCCTACGGACCTGGCCCGGCGCGACGCCGCGCACTACCCTCGAACCGTGCCCCGGATCGAGATCGCCCCCAGCGTGCTGCCCGCCGACTTCGCCCGCCTCGGCGAGGAGGTGGCGGCGCTGGAAGCTGCCGGTGTCGATCGCATCCAGTGGGATGTCATGGACGGCCAATTCGTGCCCAATCTCACGTTCGGACCCGACGTGATCGCGTCGGCGCGCAAGTACACCACCGTGCCGTTCGAGGCGCACCTGATGGTGCTCACCCCCGACCAGATGGCGGCGGAGTACATCGACGCCGGCTGCCAACGGCTGATCGTGCACGCCGAAGCATGCGTGCACCTGCACCGCACCCTGGGCAACATCACCTCGCTCGGTGCCAAGGCCTCGGTCGCGCTGAACCCGGCCACGCCCATCTCGGCCGTCGCACACGTGCTCGACCTGGTCGACATGGTGCTCATCATGACCGTCAACCCCGGTTTCGGCGGGCAGAAGTACATCGCCGAGATGGAGCCGAAGGTGAGGGCGCTGCGCGACACGATCAACGCCCGCGGCGGCAACGACAATGTCGTCGCCGGCCCCGCGACGCAGGTCAATTCGCCCCAGTTCCTGAACTGGTCGGCGGCGGGCAGCGATGAATCCTCCATTGCCGGCGGCTTTACGCAGAACACCGGCGGGGTCAACGTCACTGTCAGCTATACCGATGACGGCGGCGGCACCGGCTTCACGGTGGAATCGTCGGATACGCAGTACCGGGCGACGGGCGAGCCGTTCAGCACCACCTCGGCTGCAAGTCTTGCGGGCACCGGCCTCGGACCGACATCGACCGTGGGCGTCAGCTTCGCCGGTGTCGCCGGGGGTGGGTTCCAGAACGAGGTGACCAACGTCAGCTTCCGCATCAACGACATCGATGCGAGCGGCTGGCAGGATATCGTCACGATCAACGCCTACGATGCTGCCGGCAACCTCTTGCCGGTGACGAGCACGCCCGCCGGCAACGACACGGTTTCCGGCCAGACGATCACCGCCGGCCCGACGAGCGACACGACCTCCCACGCAGCGGGCTCTG
>ERZ1026792.767-NODE-767-length-23856-cov-3.608243_pt1 | contig 23856 bp, 13 predicted proteins | sample MGYA00520884_ERZ1026792 | MGnify/ENA primary metagenome ERZ1026792 (study PRJEB33270, sample SAMEA104284473) | anaerobic digester metagenome | biome: Anaerobic digester microbiome; feature: mesophilic sludge digester; material: Anaerobic digester biomass | place... | reverse complement strand
GGTCCATTGCGCGTGCTCGCCGCGCCCGGCAATAGCCGCCGCGCACTTGCCGCTTTCCGCTTATCCCGGCGATGCGTTCCGCCGCGGATGTAAATAGGGAAGGTTCCCCGGGGGATGCAGTCGGATCCGAAGCGGAGTGACGAGGCATGCCCCGGCAGGCGGGGAATCGCTCGGTTCCGGCGTGGCCCGGATTGTCGCAGCGTGTCGGCCGCGGGGCGCCCGGAAGAGGGCGCCGCAGCGCGGGCGGTCTCGCTCCTCCCGCCGTGAATAAGGCCTTGGCCCGGGCCCTGATTTCGCCCTGATTTCGCCTTTCCCGCCGGCGCGGAGTGTGAGATAATCTGCCTTCCGAAGGCCGCCCCGCATTCTATGGAGGAGCCGATGAGGAGCAGCGCCCCATTGGAGCAGTCCCCACCGCCCGAGAAGGGATACGTGACGATACGCCTGGACTGGTACCGGGTCGTCTTCGCCGCCGTCCTTATCTTCGCCGCCGCCACCCGGTTCTACGGGCTCGCGGCCAAGCCGTTCCACCACGACGAGAGCCTGTACGCGACATACTCCTGGTACCTCTACGAGGGCCGCGGCTACACATACGACCCGATGATGCACGGCCCGTTCATGTTCTACCTGGACGCCCTCCTCTTCGCCCTCTTCGGCGCCAGCGATTTCACCGCGCGGATCTCCGCGGCCGTCTTCGGCATCGGGATCGTGGCTTGCGCCTGGCTCTTCCGGAGGGAGCTCGGGAAGGCCGGCTCCCTCGCCGCGGCTGTCATCTTCGCTGTCTCGCCGACGTTCATGTACTTCTCCCGCTTCTTCAGGGAGGATATCTTCGTCGCCTTCTGGGCGCTCCTGACGGCGGGCCTCTTCACGAACTGGCTCCGTTCCCGCGCGCGCGGCTGGCTCTACGGCGCGGCCGCGTCTTTCGCCTTCGTCTTCTGCGTCAAAGAGAACTCGTACATGTTCCTCTTCATCTTCGCCAGCTTCGGCGTCTTCATGCTCATCTTCGAGCGCCTCTTCGGCGGGGGCGCGCCGCGCGCGGGGGGGCGGCGGACGCCCCCGGTCCTCGACGCGCTCGGCGCCGCCGCCGTCTTCTTCGCCGTCTTCTTCCTCTTCTTCACCTCCTTCTTCCGCAACATGCCCGGCTTCGTGGACGGCCTCTACCGCAAATCCCTCGGCTACTGGATGCACCAGCACGGTATCCAGCGCATCAAGGGCCCGTTCACCTACTTCTGCCCTCTGGCCGCCGCCTACGAGCTTCCTCTCCTGGCCGTCCTCTTCTCCGGGATCGCGTCGCTCCTGTGGCGGACGGCCGCCCGGCGCGCCGTCCTGGTCGTCTCCACGGCCGTGGCGATCCCCGCCATGCTCCTCTTCAACAGGGGCCTCCCGATCGAGCCGTGGGACAAGCTCTTCCATATGACGGAGACGATGCACATCTTCTTCGCCGCCTATGTCTTCACGATCGGGATGGCGGCGACCTGCTCCTACCTGAGGGATGGAAGGCGTTTCCCCGCGTTCCTTTCCTACTGGGCATGGATGAGCGTCCTCCTCTACTCGTATGCGGGGGAGAAGGTCCCGTGGCTCCTGATGCACCCGCTCATGCCCATGGCGCTCTGGACCGCCCTGGTCCTGGACGACTTTTTCAGGGGGGGGCGGTTTCAAAGAAGGGCCGGGCTCTACGCCTCCCTCCTAGCCGCCGGCCTCCTCCTCTTCCTCCAGGCCTCGCTCCGGCTCTGCTTCGTCAACGAGGCGAACCCGGTCGAGTGCATGGTATACACGCAGACATCCGTGGACATCCAGAAGACCCTCAAGATCATCTCCGGCCTCGCGGAGGAGACGGGGAGGGGGCTGCAGATTCCGATAGGTATCCAGGGCGAGTCCACCTGGCCGTACTCATGGTACCTCCGCGACTACAAGGAGTGGTACCAGCATGCGGTGTTCAGCGCGCCGAACAAGATGGTGGTCGCGGTCGACTGGGACAAGCGCAAGGATTTCAGCGCCATCTTCGAACCGCACTACCGCGAGACGAGGATGAAGCTCCGGGAGTGGTGGGTTCCAACCCCCCTCTCCGGCCTGAAGAGACCGGGGCGGGGGTGGCCTGAGATCTTATTCGGGCGCTCCCCGTTCTCCGTCTTCCTCTCGGACGCCTCCTACAGGCTCGAGGCCCTGGCGAAATACTACTTCTCCAGGAAGGTCTGGAGCGTCCTCGGTTCCCAGGATATCGCCTTCTACGTGCGAAAGGACCTTCTCGGCGAGAAGGGCGGGCCGTCCGCGGCCGAGATCGAGGCGGCCGCGCCGGCCGCGAAGCAGGCGGTCGTCGCGAAGGATTACGCGGTCATCGGGCACCTGGCGCCGGAGCGCGCATTCGGGGAGCGCGGCTCATCGGAGGGGAGGCTCAACGAACCCCGCGGGATATGGGCCGACCGGGGCGGGGATATCTACGTCGCAGACACCAAGAATCACCGATGGCAGAAGTTCGACCGGAACGGGAAGCCGCTCCTGTGCATAGGGGGGCCGGGGGGCGGCCCGTCCCAGTTCAAGGAGCCGATGGGGATCGCCGTGGACGGCGACGGCTTCGTCTATGTCGCGGACACGTGGAACCACCGGATACAGAAGTTCGACCGGGACGGCAAGTTCGTCCTCCAGTGGGGCGGGCCCAGCGAGTTCTGGGCGCCGAAGGGGATGGCGTTCGACCGCGGGGGGAACCTATACGTGGCGGACACCGGCCGGCACCGCGTGCGGAAGTTCACCCGGGACGGGAAGCCACTCCTCACCTGGGGGGAGAAGGGGGAGGGGCCGGGGGAGTTCATGGAACCGGTCGGGATAGCCGTCTCGCCCGACGGGATCGTCAAGCCGGCCGACGAGCCGAAGAAACAGCGCGAGGCGCGCGGGGAGGTCGTCTACGTCGCGGACACCGCGAACAAGCGCGTGCAGAGGTTCGACCCGAACGGTACGCTCCTGGGGCAGTTCAGCGTGCTCGGCTGGGAGGAGTATTACACCGAGCCGTTCGCCGCCGTCGATTCGGCGGGGAGGATCTGGTTGACGGACAGCCGGAACAACCGGGTGGAGATCTTCGGCCCCGACGGTACGCTCCTGGCAATATGGTCCGCGAAGGGATTCAAGCCCGGGGATTTCAACACCCCGATCGGCATCTTCATCGCCGACGGGCGCGTCTACGTGAGCGACACCCACAACCACCGCGTCCAGGTCTTCGCCGAGAAAAAGATCTACCGGAAGTAGGCGCGCGGCGGGCCGGCCCCGGCCGCATCCCCCCTCGCCCCGCGGGACACCATGAACACCAGATTGATGGCGCTGGTCGGGGCGCTCCTCGCCCTCAGCGTCGCCGCCGTGATCGTAGGCCGCCAGCGGGCCGCGTCCCCGGAAGCGCTCAAGGAGACCGCCGTGCGGATGATGCGCGAGGGGAGGGGCGCGGAGGCGATACCGATCCTCGCTGACGCCGTCTCCCGGAAACCGAACTTCGCCGAGGGGTACCAGGCGCTCGGCGTCGCCTACGGCATCGTCGGGGACGAGGCCGCCTCGGAGGCCTGCCTCGAGCGGGCGATCGCGCTCAAGCCGGAGTATCCGCTCGCCGTCTTCAACCTCGCGGCGATACGCGAGCGGCAGGGCCGCCACGAGGAAGCGCTGCGGCTCCTCGCGCAGGCGGAGGGGATGAAGGGGGGATACGCGAGGGCGCGTTCCGCCCGCTCCGCCATACTCCTCGCGATGGGAAAGGCCGCGGCCGCGGCTGGGGACCTCGCGGGGGCGGAGCGGCTTTGCACGAACGCGGTCGAGGCCGACCGGGACTCCGCGGAAGCCCATTACGCCCTCGGGAAGCTCCGCCAGAGGCAGGGCAGATTCAGGGAGGCGGTCGCGGAGTTTATCCTCGCGACGAAGATAAGGCCGGGGGCGAGGATCGGCCCGTCGCTCAGGGACTCATACGCGGAGCTCGGCGCGGAGCTGACCCGGGCCGGCGACCACGCGGCGGCGGCGGACGCCTACCGCCGCGCCGTCCTGCTGGACGGGGGAAGCGGCGCGCTGCGCTATCGCTACGGGGCGGCCCTCGTCAGGCGTGGGGAGAGGGCGAGGGGGGCGCGGGAGATTGAGGCGGCGCGGCGATCGGGCGCGGCGATCGGAGAGCCGGACTCCGGGCTCGCGGCGGATCTGGCCTCGAAGGCGCGCGGGGCCGCCGCCGCCGGCGATCTCGACGGCGCCGAGGCGCTCCTGGATCTCGCCGCGCTGACGGACCCGGGACGCGCGCTGTCAACGGAGCGGGCGGAGATAGCGGCGGGCCGCGGCGACAGGGCCGCGCGGGATGGGGATGAGGCGGCCGCGCTGCGTTTTTACGAGGAGGCGGAGAAGGCCGCCCCCGGCATGCCGGGGCTCGCCGGGAAGCTCGCGCGGGCGCTGGCCGCCGCCGGGAGGCGGGCGGAGGCGATCGAGCGTTACGAGCTCCTCTGCGCGAAGGGGCGGCGGGGGCCCGACTGCCTGTCGATCCTCGGCGGCCTCTACGAGGCGGACGGGGATTTCGCCAGGGCGGCGGATTGCTACGCGGAGGGAGGGGCGGGCATGCGCGGGCGGCTCGTCGCCCTCTACGACAAGTGGGCGTCCGTCGAGAAGGACCCCGCGGTCGCAGCGGAATTGTACCGGAAATGCTCCGAGCTCGACCCGGGGAACGACTGGTACCGCGGCGAGCGCGCGCTCGCCCTCGCCCGGAATGGGGAGTGCGCGAAGGCGCTCGGCGAGATACGCTCCCTTATGAAGGGGATGCGGAGACCGCCGGTCCCCCTCCTCGATCCGCTGCGGATCAGGAGGCTGGAGTCGGTGCGGCTGGCGGAGGGGGCCGTGCGCGCAACGGGGACCCACGTCTGGCGCTTCTCGCTCAAGGGGATGGAATCGGCGAACCTGGGGGAGTTCACCGTCTCGGACGGGGCGCAGGGTTTCGTTCCCGGGGAGGAGTACAAGGGCGAGAAGCCGCTGGCGCTGCGCATCGTGTTCAAGGGGCCGGACGCGATAGAGGGGGAGAGCGCGCTCGATATCCGCTACGACGGGGGCCGACGGAAACGGATCCTGTGCCCCGTTCTCAGGCCGTCATCCGTGATCTGCGCGGACAATGACGGCTTCACGTACAGTTCGAGTTTCGACGTCGTCAGGCGGGTGGCGATACCCCGCGGGACGCTCCCGTATCAGCGGTGGAACCACCTCCGGGGCCTGATCTGCCGGCTGTGCGGCCGCGAAAAGGAGGCGCAGGAGTGCGCCGACTACCACAGCAGGTGGGGGCACGCCTACTACAGCATCATGTACGACCGGGAGGCCGGCGACGAACTGAGACGGGCCCTCGATATCCATCCGGCCCATTCCCAGGCCCGCCTTCTCCTCACCCTGCTCCTCTACCGGGAGAAACGCTACGACGAGGCGGCCGCCGAGATCCGGCGCGCGGCGGCCATACGGCCGGAATCGGCCGTCCCGATCAACGACGAAGGCGTGGTCCTGGCGGCGAGGGGCAGCTACCAGGACGCGGAGATGCTCCTCCTGCGCGCGGCCGAGAAGGACAAGAGGCTGCTCACCGCGTGCCGCAACCTCGTGGAGCTCTACCGGCGCATGGGGAGGCGGGTGGAGGAACAGTTCTGGGGCTTCCAGGCGGCCCGCCTGGAGGAGTCGCGGAATTTTTATGAAGACGGCCTCTCCCTCTGAATCTCTCCGGCGGCGCGCCGCGGCGGGGGCGCGCGGGGGCCTCGTCCTCGTCCAGCCCCCCCTCCCCGCCAACGAGCGGCACAAGCGGGTGCTTCCCCTCGGCCTGGCGTACCTCGCCGCCTATGTGCGGGATCGTATTCCCGGCGCGCGCGTGCGGATCGTGGACGGGCAGGGTCTCAACCTCTCCCTCTCCCAAGTCGCCGAACGGGCCGCCGAGGGGAGCCCGGCGGCGGTCGGGATCACATACTGGACATGCCAGGCCCCCGCGGCGGAGGCGCTTTCGCGGATGATCCGCGAGCGGCTTCCGCGGACGATCGTCATCCACGGCGGCATCCATGCCACCATCTTCCCGCGCCGTGCCCTCGAGACGGCGGATTACTGCGTGACGCACGAGGGGGAGGAGACGTTGGCCGAGCTCCTCCGCTTCCTCGCCGGGGAGGGAAAGGCGCCGGGGGAGATCGCGGGCCTCGCGTGGCGGGACGGCGCAGAGCCGCGCGTGAATCCGCAGCGGCCGCTGCTTCCGGACCTGGACGCGGTCCCGTTCCCGGCGTGGGACCTCCTGCCGATGGAGTCGTACGACTCGCCGCTGCACGTCGTCGGCGGCAGGCGGCTCCCGGTCATCGGATCGAGGGGATGCCCCTACGGCTGCACCTATTGCGGCTCGCCGCTCATGTGGGGGCGGCGCGTGCGGTGGCGGAGCCCGGGGAACGTCCTCGCGGAGTTGAAGGCCTCCGTCGAACGGCTCGGCTTGGCGCAGTTCCACTTCTGGGACGACAACCTGATGCTGAACCGGGATTACATCGAGACGCTCTGCCGGCTCATCGTCGCGGAGGGGATGAGGATACGCTGGACGGGCCTGACCCGCGCGTCGCATGTCGCCAGGAACGGCGACCTGATGCCGCTTCTCCGGGAGGCGGGGTGCATCGGCCTGGAGGTGGGCATCGAGAGCGCGAATCCGGAGACGTTCGCGCAGATCGACAAGGACGAGGACCTGCAGGTGATCAGGGAGGTGGCCCGCCTCCACAAGGAGCACGGGATGTACCCGCTTTTCACCTACATGGCGTTCAATCCGGGAGAGACCATATCCGGATACTATGCCCAGGCGCGGTTCATCGACGAGCTGATCTCGGGGCTTCCCTGGTACGAGTATTTCCACCCGATGCCGTTCCCGCTCTACACCGGGCAGTTCTCGACCCCGCACATGGGGACCCGCCTGCACGAAGAGGCCCCGGGGCTGGGGATGGTGCTCGCCGAGGGACTCGAGGATTACCACCACCACAGGATCAATTTCGTGCCGGACTCCCTCCTCGACGACGCGCCGGTAAGAAAAATCGGGGCGCTCGACCTGTACCAGTACCGTCTCTGCAGCACGGCGCTCGTCTATTCATTCTGGACGGATTTCAACGCGGCTGTCCCGCTCGACGCCCAGCGCCGGCTCCTCGCGCGTTACCGGGACGGCCTCGCCGTCTTCTGGGGGTCGGCGAACGGGAAGAGGACCTTGCGGGAGATCGCGGGGCGGATCCATCGCGCGACGGGCGTAGACCGGCGTCAGGCGGTGCGGTTCGCCGCGTTCACCGCGCTCGTCCTGGGGCAGACCGGCGTCATCGCCTCCGCGTCCGACCGATCGGCGGGGCGTCCGGCGGTCACCGTCGCGTCGATGGGGCAGGTATCGGGGTCGCTGAAGCCCATGGGGGAGGAGATGCGCCGCCCCGCGGCGCGCCGGGTGATCTCGGGGGCGGCGGGGATCGTGAGGCGCTTCCTGCGGGGGTGAAGGCGGGGCGGCCCGAGCCGGTCACCGACCCTGCGGATAGATCAGGTCGAAGAGCTCCTTCGCCTTCGCCTTGTCCATGGTCTTCAAGATCGAATACTCGGCAAGGGCGGCGTTGGTGTCATTGAGGATGCAGTAGATCTCCCCGAGCCGGAAGCGGCTGTCCGCGTCCCCCGGGGCGAACTCGACCGCCTTTTTCAACGCCTCCAGGGCGTCCGGGATGCGGCCCTCGTTCCTGTAAAGCCAGCCGAGGCATACGTACGCGCCCGGGAGGACGGGGTTGAGCCGGATCGCCTCCCCGCACGCCCTCATCGCGTTGTCGTGCTGCTTCATGTTCTCGTAGCACGCCGCGATCCCCACGTACGCGTCCGCGTAGCCGGGGTTGAGGCCGATCGCACGGCTGTAGGCCTTCTCCGCCTCGGCGTACCGGCCCAGCTTGAAAAGGGAGAGGCCGAGGCCATAGTGGGCCTCGGGATAATCCGGGCTGAGGCGGATCGCGTCCATGAACGACTCGGCCGCCGCCTGCGGCCGATTGCAGCCGATGTACGCCCATCCCATGCTGTGGTGGAGGTCGGCGGTGTCGAGTCCCAGGCGAAGCGCCTGCCTGAAGCTCGTGACCGCTTCTTCAAACTTGCCGACGCTCAGGAATTCCGCGCCGTGCTGGCAGTGCATCCGGGCGCGGTCATCCCGCGTGCAGGAGGCGAGCGACGCGCACAAAAGGGCGAGCGGCGCCGCACGAAGATACCGTCCGATCGTTCGCATTGCTGTTCCCCCTTCGCGGGTTATTCTAGCAAAACGGCTTCTCCCCGCCATACCATTTAAGCGCCGTCCGGCGTCGTGCCGAGGGCGGGATCGGCCAGTTAGTTGTTTATCTTCGGGGGGGGAGCGGGTAGAATATGCGCCGTCCGTCCCCATGCCGGATCGCGGGGGGATGGGGGCGAAAAGGTCCGCCGGCGGGGCCGTTCAATGGGCGGACAGGAACGAACGATGGGGCGTTTGAAAAACACCTACCGGTACCAGGGCTACCTGGTTGCGCTCCATGTCGTCGAACTCCTGGCCTCGACGCCTGCGGCGGCCGGCTGGGTGCGGACGCTCGCGCGGCTGATGCGTTTCAACGCCGCCTTCGGCCCGGAGCATTTTCACGACATCGCCTACGTGAGGAATGTAGAATACGCCATCGCCGTAGACAAGTCCGCCCCCGGGAGGGGGATGCGCGTTCTGGACGTGGGCAGCGGCGCCTCGATCCTCCCCAGCTACCTGCTGTCCACGGGGGCGTTTGTCCACGCCAGCGACATGGACGATTATGTGATGGTGCAGGGCGCGATCTGCCGCGGCAACAAGACAATCAAGGAGGAGGACCTGGCGAGACTGACGGTCGATGTGGAGGATATAAGGGGTACTGACTATCCCGACTGCCATTTCGACCGAATCATCATGCTCTCCATGGTCGAGCATATCCATTTCGGCGACGACTCGCGCGCGATGAGGGAGGCGGCGCGCATCCTGAAACCCGGCGGAAGGGTCGTGCTCACATTCGACGTGGCGCGCGACGCCCACGAGCTCGTCTACCAGTTTCCCGGCTATCTGGGCTTCAGTATGGACGACATCCGGTCGATACGGGAGGAGGTCCGCAGGGATCCGTCGCGCCGTCTCCAGGAGGATTTCACCGTACTGAAGAAGGGACACCATCCCGGTTACACCCGTTTCTACAACGAACGCACGATGATGGAGTGCCTGGTGCGCCCCTCCGGCCTGGACCTCGTCGAGCGCGGCTACTACGGGGACGGCACCTTCGTCATCAGGGCGTTCTTCGACCGGAGGCGGTTCGTGGAGTACCTGTACTGGCTTCAGCCGATCCTGTCCGTCCTCCTCTGCAAGAAATTCGACGATCCCGACCGCCTGAGCGAGAAGCCCGGGGCGATAGGGTATTGCGTGCTGGAGAAACCGGCGGACGCGGGGCGGGGCCGGGCGCAACGCGCCGCGCGTTTCGAAACGGGGATGGCATTATGAAGGTTTTTTCCCGTATCCGGCTCCTGTGCACCGATTACCGGGAGCTTCTCTTTCACCTGGCCTTGAAGAACCTCAAGGTGCAGTACAAGTACGCCTTCCTCGGTTTTCTCTGGGCGTTTTTCGTGCCGCTCTGCATGGCGCTGGTCTTCTGGCTCCTCTTCGGCGTTCTCTTCCGGCGCCCGATCCCCCCCCTCTCCATCGTCACGGCCCTCTTCGTGTGGCAGTTCATCAACATGAGCATCGCCGGGTCCACGACCTCCATCATCGACAACGCCGGCGTCCTCAAGAAGGTCTATATCCCGAGGGAGATCATACCGCTCTCGATCGTCCTCTCGAACTTCGTCAACTTCCTCCTCTCGCTCGCGGTGCTGATCCTGTTGATCGCGTTTTACACCCTCTTCAAGGTCGGCTACCCGTTCGTGCCGCTCAGGATCGTGTTCCTGCCCGGGCTCGCCCTCATTACGCTCCTCATGGCCTCGGGCTTCGTGCTGCTCACCTCCTGCCTGCAGGTGCTCTATAGGGACGTGAAGTATATCGTCGAGATCCTCCTTCTCATCATCTTCTACTTCTCCGGGGCCTTCTACGACGTGGACACCTTCGCCCCCGGGGCCGCCGCGAAGGGCCTCCCGTGGCTCGTCACGGTCTTCATGCTCAATCCGATCTACGACCTGTTCGCCATGTACAGGAGCGTCCTCCTCCCATCGTCGATCCCGGAGATGGTGGTCAACATATCCGACTACTACCCGCCGTTCCTGATGGTCGCGCAGTGCGGCGCGTTCAGCGTCGGTCTCTTCCTCCTCGCGTATCACTACTTCCTTAAGCAGGACCGCGACCTGGTGGACCTCATCTAGCCATGCACCACGCCATCGATGTCGCCAATCTGAAGAAGCGCTACCGGGTCTACTTCGAGAAGCCGGCCCTGATCAAGAACATCCTCCCGTTCCTCGTCGCCCAGGGGAAGGCGCAGGAGTTCTGGGCCCTCGACGACGTCTCCTTCACGGTGGACAAGGGCGAATGCGTCGGCATCATCGGCCCAAACGGCTCGGGGAAGAGCACGATACTGAGCGTCCTCGCCGGGGTCACCGCCCCGACGGAGGGGGCCGTTTCGGTCAACGGGCGCGTCTCGTCCCTCCTCTCCCTCGGCGCAGGGTTCAACTTCGAACTGACGGGTCAGGAGAACGTCTTCCTCAACGGGGCCATCCTGGGGCTCTCCAAGTCGCAGATCGACAAGATCTACCGCGATATCGTTGATTTCGCCGACCTGGGGAAGTTCATGAACGCGAAGCTTTCCACCTACTCCTCCGGGATGAATATGCGCCTCGGCTTCGCCATCGCCGTCATGACCTCCTTCGACGTGCTGTTGATCGACGAGATCCTCGCCGTGGGCGACTTGTCCTTCCAGACGAAGTGCTTCCGGGCGATGAAACGCTTCTACGAGGACGAGGGGAAGACGATCGTCCTCGTCTCGCACGACCTCGAGAAGATAGCGGAGCTGTGCAGCCGGGTCATCTGGTTCGAGCACGGCAGGATCGAGGCGATGGGCGAGCCGGGGGAGGTGATCGAGGGGTACAAGGAGCGCTACCGGGAGAAGTTCCGGCTCGGCCCATCGATGAAGGCGCCTCCGCGCGGGGCCGGGACCGCGGCGGTGGCCGTGGACGCGGGGAGGGCGGTGCGCCGTATTCCCGAGACGATCTTCGGCAGCAACGCCGACGCCTTCAGCGACGGTTCCTGGCTGTACGACAGCGCCGGGCGGAGGATGAACGAGGGCGTTCTCGCCGCCCTCGAACCCCTCGGCTTCCGTCTCTTCCGGTATCCCGGGATGTACAACGCCGACTACTTCCGCTGGCGCGAAACGGTCGGCGCGGAGCGCCTCCCGCAGGTGTGCGGGGCGCAGCCGGCCAAGCCGAAGATCGCGGTCGGCTTCGGGCCGGCTGAGCTCCTCGAGCTGTGCGGCGCCCTGGGGGCGGCGCCGATGATCACGCTCAACGCGGGGAGCGGAACCCCGGAGGAGGCGGCGGGGTGGGTCTCGTGGGTGCGCGAGCGCTACGGCGGCCCCCTGCACGTGGAGATCGGGCACGAGCTCTACTACGACGATTTCCACCATCTCGGCGTCGATTTCCCGTGGACCGGCGAACGATACGCCCGCGCCTTCGCGGTGTTCGCGCGCGCAGTGAGGGCGGCGGACCCGGGCGCGAGGATAGGGGCGCAATGCTGTCTTGAAAACGGAGCCTTCCGGCGCTACCGCGACCCGGGCTGGAACGAGGCCGTCCTCTCGATCCCCCGGGAACTGTTCGACTACCTCTCCCTCCACAACGCCTCCCTCCCCATCCTCAACATCACCCCCGACTACCGGACGCCCAACGAGCCCGACAGCTACGGCGCGCTGATCGCCGCCCCGGCGTTCGTCGAAGAGGGCCTGGCCGCGTTGGCGGCGCAGGCCGGGACGGCCGTGGATGGGGACGGCGTACCGATCGCGCTGAGCGAGTACGGCTGCTTCTTCACCCCTGTCCCGGCGGTGGTGCACGGCGCCCGCAAGGTCCATGACCGTTCCTCCGACTCGACGGAGTGGGGAAGGAACCAGACCCTCGCCGCCGCCCTCTACGAGGCGGGAGTGCTCCACGCGTGCATGCGGAGGCCCGAGGTCTTTCTCGCGGCCCGGATGGGGCTCTTCAGCGACATCCTGTCCGCCGTGTTGAACCGCGGGGCGGGGTGGGAGCTTGTGCGCCTCCCACAGTACCATGTGCACTCGATGCTCAACCGCTTCGCGGGGAAGATCCTGCTCCACGCCGAATGCTCGGGCGCGGCGACGTCCCACCCGGCGGTCGGCTTCGTGCCGGCGCGGGCGGAGACGCCGTGCTGCGACGCGGTGTGCGTAAGGGACGAGACCGGGGGGAGGCTCGCCCTGTCCGTGATCAACCGGAGCGTCGACACCCCCCTCCAGATGCGGCTGGACCTGAAAGGCTTCAACGCGCGATATTGCACGGTGAGGACCCTCAGCGGCGAAACGCCCGATTGCGGCAGCAGGCTCCTCGGCTCCCGCCAGGCGGGCCTGGGCCAGTACACGATCCGTACGGCGGATATCCGGCGCGACGACGGGATGCTGTACTACTCCCTGCCTAGGCACTCGCTGAGCGTGATCTCCTATTCGGACGACGATTGGATCTGATCCCCTTCGCGGGACCAGCCCCCCGCAAATGAACCGCCACGACGAACTGAGACTCGCGGGAGCCGCCGGCGGGGTTCGCGCCGCCTGCGGGCCGGAACAGCTCCACATAGACCTCACGAACGCCTGCACGCTGAACTGCCTCTGTTGCTGGCACCGTTCGCCGCTGCTCGCCCCGGATGATATCCCGCCTCACTGGTCCTCCGTCCATCGGCTCCCGCACGACACCGCCCTCGGGATCGTCTCGGACGCCGCGGATATGGGGGTGCGGAGGATCATCTTCAGCGGCGGGGGGGATCCGCTCTGCTACCCGCGCCTGAACGAACTGCTGCGCGCCGCCGCGGACCGGGGAATCGAGACCACCCTCATCACGAACCTCGTCCTCGCCCGCGAGGACACGGTGCGCTCCCTCGCGGACACCGGCCTCGCGAGGCTGGCGGTGAGCCTGTGGGCGGGGGACGAGGAGACGTACGCCGTGATGCACCCGGGCGCGCCGGCGGGGACATTCGGCAGGGTGGCGGCCCTGCTCCGGGGCCTCGGGGCGCCCCTTCCCCCCGGGAAGGGGCCGCAGCTCATCCTCACCCATGTTCTCTGCTCCCGAAACGTCCGCGGGGTCGAGGCGATGGTCCGCCTCGCGGTCGAGCTCGGGGCGGGGCAGATCTGGTTCCAGCCGACGGACGTGGAGACGCCGCGCCTCAGGCGGCTTCTCCTGGACAGGGCGGATATCGACTACCTCGTAAAGACGCTCGGGGAGTGCGCCGGGAGATACAGCGGCCTCCTGAGGCCCGGGCAGGAGTGGGTGCTCGATTTCAGCCTGCTGATGAGCAAGCTCTCGAACAGCAAGGCGGCGGAGGGGATATTCCACTCGGACGTGATCGACACGATGCCGTGCTACATGGGGTGGTACGAATGCCGCGTCCTCGCGAACGGTGATGTCGTCCCGTGCTGCAAGGCGGACAGGATGCCCCTGGGATCCGTCCTCTCGCGGCGTTTCCGCGACATATGGTTTTCCCCGGCCTACGACGATTTCCGAAGGAAGGCGCTCACCCTATCCAAGTACGATCCGTATTTCGCGAAGATCCGGTGCTGGAAGTTCTGCGACGACTGGTGGCTGAACGTGAAGGTCCACGGGGCGCTCGCCAAGTACCGTTCTGGGGCCGTGAGGAAGGGCGTCCTCGGCCGCGTGCGCGGCGCCCTCGCCGCGTTCCGCCGCCGCGGCTGAACCGGGGGGGCGGGATGAGGGTCGTTTTCATCGGTCTGAGCGGCTACGATCACCCGTACGTGCGGGTGCGTTGCCACCATTTTGCCGGGCTCCTCAGGGAGCGCGGCGTCAAGACCGATGTGCTGTCCTTCAAGGAGGCGTTTTCCCCGCGCGTGGCGGACGACGGCATGCTACGCCTGCGGGAGGGCGAGAAGCTCGCTCAGACCATCCGCGCCGCCGCCCGGCTGCTCCGCGAGAGGGGTTCGATACTCTACGTCCAGAAGGCGCACTGGCACGCGGCCGCGCCGTTCCTTCTCCGGCGCCTCGGGCTCAACCGCCTCATCCTCGACTACGACGACTGGGACCTCGACCGCTCTCCCTTTTTCGGGAGCGATGGTTTGAACCGCCTCTTCTTCGGCGCAGTAGGGGCGGTGCCGATCACGGCGGCGGTCGCGCGGCGGGCGCACGCGGTGGTCGCCTCCAGCGCGCCCCTGCGGGAGCTCATGCTCCGATACAATCCTGCGACGTTCCTTGTCCCGACCGGCGTCGACACGGAGAGGTTCAGGAGGAGTCGCCCCCACGCGGAGGGGCCAGTCACGGCCGTCTGGTGCGGCAAGGTGTGGGGGGAGGTGATCTACAACAACCTCCGTTTCTGCATAGACTGCGTCGTCGACGCGCGTCGCGTCCGGCCCGCGCTGAGGCTGGTCGTAGCGGGGGACGGCGCGTGGATGGGAAGGGTCGAGGAGTATGCCCGCGAACGCGGCGGCGGCGGCGTCGACTTCGCCGGCTGGATACCGCCGGACCGCATGCCCGAGTTCCTCTCCGGGGCGCAGATCGGGCTCCTCCCCCTCATCCCGGATGCCGCGAACTCGGAATGGATGCGCTGTAAAAGCCCGACGAAGCTCTTCGAATACATGGCGATGGAGATCCCCGCCGTCGCGAGCCGGTACGGGGAGGCCGAGTCCATAGTCGAAGACGGCAGGGAGGGGTTCCTCGCGTCGAGCCGGGGGGAGTTCGCCCGGAGGCTGGCCGATCTGGCCGGCAGCCCGCCGCTCAGGCGGGAGATGGGCGCGCTCGCGCGGCGGCGGGCGGAGGAGAGATATTGCCACAGGGTGATGGGGGGCGCCCTGCTCGAGGCGGTCGAGTTCGCCGCCGGGCGGGGGGACGCGCGGCCCGCCCCCGACATTCCTTGACCGCGCGGGCGCAATGCGCTACGATGGCGCGGCGAAGATGGGCGGAGACACGCTGGGCGATGAAACAGACGAGGGCTGATGCGGCCGGGATTTTCGGCGGGGCGAGCGGGACGATCCTTCTGGTCCTTATCGTGGCCGCGCTTTGCGCCGCGTCGGCGGCGGTGACGGTCGTAGCGCTGGGCCCGCGCCTTGGGGCGCGCGCGGTATCCGGCGACGGGGTGTATTTCGCCCTGACCGCGAGCCGCCTGTGCAGGGGGGAGGGGTTCTCGACCCCGAGGATCTATCCGTATGAGCTCAATTTTGTGAAGGATATTCGGTATTTCCCCGACCTCTCCACCCCGCCCCTCTTCAGCATGGCGCTGGGGGTCTTCTTCCGGATCTTGGGGACGGGATCAGTCTCGATCTGGGTGTGCAACACCCTTCTCCTGATCGGGACCTCCGTGGCGGTGTTCCTCATGGCCCGCGAGACGTTCGGTCGGGGCGCGGCGATGCTGGCCGCGATAATGTGCGCGACGAACCCGGCCATGCTTGCCGCGGTGATCGAGGGAAGCAACTCCGTGCTTCTCGCCTTCTTGTTCATCTGCATCCTGTACGTCGTCTTCAGATACCGGATGGACGCCCACTGGGCAAACGCCCTCGCGGGGGGGCTGGCGGCGCTCTGCTATCTCACCCAATATTCATTCTGGTCCCTCATCATTCCGCTGGCCGTCTTCAGCGCGGTTCTGAACCGCGGGGACCTGAAGAAGGCGCTCCCCGCCCTCCTGTGCGGGTTCTTCCTCGTGGCGGCCCCGTGGTGGGCGCGAAATATTTCGGCGGCCGGCAATCCTTTTTTCTGCCTGCGGCCGTACAAGGAGGCCTACCTGCGCGCGATCTCCCCCGGGCCTCTCCCCGGGGGATGGCTATTCCTGTCGCACCGGTTCAGGACGATGAACGCGAATCTGCCCCGGTTGCTCACGATGTACGGGAACATCGTCGTGCTGCTTTTCGTGCCGGCGATCTTCTGGAAAGCGGAGGATGCGCGCTTCCGGACGGCTCGGAACCTGGCGTATCTCACGGCCGCCGCGGTCGTCGTCTTCGTAGCCAGCGGGATGCAGGATTGGGATTACGCCTTCCTGCCGTTCCTGCCGTTCATCCTGCTCGCCGTGGCCGGCTATGTCTTCCATCTATGCGCCGCGTGCGCCATGAATTCCGTCCGGTCGATCTGCGCCGTCGCCGGGACGCTCATCCTGCTGAACGCATCGAGCATGAGCCGGTCGGGCGTCTCCGTCATAAATATGCCCACGCCCATCGCCGGCATCTTGTCGAAGCTCCCGCAAGACCGCGTGGTCGTGACCGACGACGGGTTCTCCATGAGCTGGTTCTGCGGCAGGAGGTCGATCGAACTGCCGGACACGGTTGAGGATTTCGTCCGCATCTCCCGGATGTTCGGCGGGAAGGTCGCGCTATGCTTCTCGCCAGATTTTGCCGACGAGACGGAGGGCAACCCGCAATTCCGCAACTGGGGGCAGGTGATGAGCGCCTGCGTCCGGGGCTATCTGCCGCCCGAGCCGGGCATGAGACACGGCATGGACTTGAACGGACAGGGATTCCTGCTCTATTAGGCCCGCCGCCGGGGGCGGCCGCCCACGGGATCGTGTGAAGAAATCAGAACCGGCGAATGAGGGGGGGTATGCCGGATCCGGTTTCCGCGCGCCCGGCCCCGAATCCGACGGCCCTTCGCCGGCTCCACGGCTCGCCCTTTTCCCCGGATCGTCATCGCATTCGCCGCGCTGAACGGAGAAGGATTCCTCCAAGCCGTGGGGCAGGCACGGGGAGGGAGGACGGCGGTTGTGTTTCAAACCGCGACCGATGCGGCCGTAAAGGGACCGAACGGCTGAAGGGCGGCGCCATGTCGGCGGTATTCCGCCGGGGGGTCGCGATGTCGTTCCGCCAGAAGGCATATCTCGCTTGCATCGTCCTGGGCTTCGTCCTGGCGCTCGCCGTGCGGATCTCCTTTACCGACGACCTCTGGGGGATGGACCTCTCCTGCGGCAACTACGACGGGATGGAGTACCACTGGCTCGCCAAGAATCTCTGCCGGGGGAGAGGGCTCTGCACGTTCTCCGACGGCGGCTTCCTCTACCGCCTTCTCCGCCCGCCCGGCTATCCCCTCTACATAGCCGCCGTCTATTGCCTGGCCGGCATGAGCTTCTTCTCCCTGAGGATGGCGGACACGCTCCTCTCGGCCGCGAGCGCCGTCATGGCGGCCCTGATCGCGCGCGCCCTGGCGGGAAGAAAGGCGGCGCTCATCGCCCTTGCCCTCGCCGTCTTCTACCGCCCGGCTGCCTTCTTTGCCGCGCGTATCTTCTCGGAAAACCTCTTCTGCTTCCTCATGCTGCTCGCCATTCTGGTCCTCGTCCTGCGCGGGAAGGTGCCGTGGGGCTGCGCCGGTGCGGGCGTGGTGTCCGGCCTCCTGATCCTTACGAGGCCGGTGTGGCTCGGCGTGGTCCCCTTCATGCTCGCGTGGATCGCCGCGTCGCGGGGCCGGCGGTGTGTGCGGGCGTCCTCTTTCCTGGCCGGCATCGCGCTCGCGCTCGCGCCATGGGCCATCTACTGCCGCGCGGCGCTGGACATGCCGGTGACCCCGGCGACCTTCTCGTCGCTTCGCGGGGTATATAGCACTTGGCTGGCGCACAACCCCGCTGCGGGGGACTTCACGCAATTGGGGCCGGAGCCGGGGAGGGACCTGGAGCACGAATGGGCGCTGCTCATGCATCTCCGGTTCAAACACCGGCATCTGCCGGAGGCGGAGTACGCAGCGGCCGTAGGCGCGGAGGCGAAGCGCTTCATGCGGGAGAATCCGCGCCGCTGTATCGCCCTCGGCATGAGGCGGGTATACCGCGCGTGGCTCGGTTCCGGGATGCTCGACGGGCAGGGCACGATCCTCCCCGATACGGGGAGGAATCCGTACGGGGTCATCCGCTGGAAGAAACGGATGCTCGATCCATCCGTCTATCTCGGCGACGAGGAGATCATCGAGCAACTCCCGTTCAGGCGGGAACTCCGCCTGCTCGGCGTCCATCTCCCCCTGCTGTCGTTCGAGGGGGTCTTCTACCTCGCGGCGTTGAGCCTCCCCGCCTGCGCGCTGCTCCGCGCCCTGCATCCGGCGCGCCGCCCGAATGTGCGGCTGCGCGGATACGCGCTGTTCCCGACGATCGCCATCGGTTACGCCTTCACCAACATATTCTCCGTCACGATCCAGCGCTTCCGTTTTCCGCTCGAGTACCTCGTCATCGTCGCAGCCGGGACGGGGATCGCATGCGCCCTCACGCCGCCCCTGCGTTTCCTCGGCGCTTTGCTCCGAACATTCGCGCCTTCCCGCGCCGCCGGCGACTCAGGGCCCCTGCGCCCGTCACGATCCCCGCTCCCCCGGGCGGCATGGGGCTTCGCCGTGGCGGTCGTCGCGCTGGGCGCCGCGGCGTTATGCGCCTGCCATATCCGGTCGTTCAGGGCGGAGCTCGCCGCTCAGTGCGCCGTGCGGGTCACGGATGCCGACGTTCTGTCGCGGATGGGAAGGGGTTCGGCCGAGGCGCGCGGCGCCCCCCCGTACCGGGCGGTCTTGAAACGACAGGCGGAGGGCTCCGGGGACCTCGGCGAGATGCTCGGCAGGACGGTCCTGTGGAGGGGGGAGGCCACGTGGATCAATCCCCCCTCCCGGGCCGATTTCCACGGCGAGTACCATCTCCGGCGGGCGCAGGAGCGGTTCACGCCCGGAATGAGGAATCCGGGCTTCTTCAGGCTGATCGTGGATTCCTACCGGGACCCGGCCTCCATCGGGTCGGGGGTGGCGAACGTCGTCGCCCCGGCGGCCGTGATCGAGCGTCTCAGGGAGGGCGACCATGTCGCCGTCCTCGGCCGGCTCGGCGGCGCCGACTTCGTGGAGGGTTCGATGATCGTCTGCGCGGACGGGGTGCTGAACGTGAACCCCGGCTGAGGAGGGGGGCGCATGAGAGAAGACGGATGCGCATCTCGAGGAACTCGGTCGGGGAATGGGACAATCCGCGCGGGCGCGCGCAAGCAAAGGCGAACGCACCTCCTCCTCGTTGCGGGGCTGGTGCTCTTCCACGCCCTGTGCAACTGGCGCTACCTCGGCGGCGATCTGTACCTCCAGCAGAAGGACGTCGCGGCGCACCTGAAGGTGTGCACGAAGTACCTTCTCCAGTCGAGGGACGTGCTGCGCGGGGGCGCCCCGCCGTGGGAACGCCTCGCGGTGCTGGCGTCGCTCTTCCACCAGAGGAGCCTCCCGGTCGAACATATATGGATCTGGCCCCGCCTCGCCTATCTTGCGACCGCGCCGGCGGCCGCCCTGGCGGGCCTGACGCCCCGTGTCATCATCTTCTCGAACGTCATCTGGCTGTCGGTCCTCCTTCTCTCCGTCTACTTCATCGGCGAGCGGTCCATGGGGCCTCGAGCGGGCTTCCTCTCGGCCCTCGTCACATCGCTCTGTCCGGGGATATATGGCCTCTCCAGGAACTACGGCCTGGATTTCCCGCTGACGGCCGCGGTCGCGGCGAGCGTCTACTGGCTGATCAGGGCGGACGGCTTCTCCCGGAGGGGACCGTCCCTCGCGTTCGGCTGCGCGATCGGAGCGGGGATCCTCGTCAAGATGCAGATCCTCATCTTCGTCTTCGGCCCGCTCCTCCTTGCGGTCGGGCGTGCGGCGCGGCGGCTGTTCAAGCGCGAGGCGACCGCGGGAGGCGTATTCCTGAACGCCGCCATAGCGGCCGGGGCGGCGATGCTCCTCTCCGCGCCGTTCTGGTGGGGGAATATCGGCAACATCGTGACGGTCTTCATCCGGCACGCGGAGGCGAACGAGGGGATAGACCCCCACCACGTCGCCATCCCCCTGGCGAGCGCCCGCTGCCTCGCGTACTACGCAGCGGCGGCGACCGTGTATCTCTCCCCCCCGTTCTGCATTCTCGGGGCGCTGCTCCTCCCGGCGTTTCTTCGCTCCCGTTTCAGGGAGAAGTCGATCGTGCTCCTCTGGGCCCTCGCCCCGTACGTCCTCTTTACGCTCGTCGAGGCGAAATACTCCGTCTTCTATCTCCCGGCGCTCCCCGCCGTCGCGTGCGTCATCGGGGCTGGGCTTGCGTCGCTCGGGCCGGGCAAGGCGAAATATTCCCTGTGCGCCGCAGCCGCCGGGTGGGGCCTCGTGCATTTCGCGCAGCTCTCGTTCGGCGTCGGCCCCGCCCCATACCGCGGCTGCCGGTTGTATGCGGGCGACGCCCTTCGGGACGACGGCTACCCGGTGTGGGCGCACCCGGCGTTCCCGAACAACCTGGAGCGCGTCGCGCGCAGGTTTATCGAGGAGATCGGCCGCCGCGAGGCGGGAAACCGGTACGTGCGGATAGGGATATGCGAGTTCGACTACTCCGCGAAGGACTATCTATTCGTGGACTCGCTCGAGTATCTTATGGAATCCGTGAATCCGTGCGTGTACGTGTATCGGAGTCACTTCGCGTCCGAGTCGTTCCTGGAATGCATGGACAGCTTCGGCTGCCTCATCGTCCTGGAGAAGGGGGCGAAGGACGCGCCGGATTTCCACGGCCTCGAGGAGTACTTCGGCAGGGGGCGCGGCGCGGCGCTCGCCGCGCGGTTCCTGAAAGGGCATGAGAACCTCGCGCGCCTCATCGAGGAATACAGGGGGTACGAGCTCCTCGATCGCGCCCTGCTGTCCCCCGAGGGGGTCAGCGCGTTCCTGATGCGGAAGCCCCCCTTCCCCGTGAACGACGACGCCGTCATCCCCGCGACGCACGTGGCGAGCACCGACGCCTACATCGCCTACCCGTGGATAGGCGTGGACGCGCGCCTCCTGCGCACCCAGACGATCGGCGACTACGATGTCCTCTTCCCGTACGACCTCGACTTCCCTCTCGTGCCGCCTGTCCGCCGGAGTTCGTCCGAGCCGTACTACGCCCGCTACCGACTCCTCTTCGAGCGGGGGGGGGCTTACGGGCTCTGCGTCACGCTCATGGACGCAGGCGCCTCCCCGCCGCGCGCCTTCCTCGACGGAAGGCCCGTGGGCGGTGGACGGCCGCCCGTGCGGGAGGGCGGTTGGGAGCGGATCGGGTCGTTCGAGACTCGGGCCGGGGAACGCGAGCTCGAGCTCCGCGGGGACGGCGGTTTTCCCGCAGTCGAGCGGCTCCGGCTCACGAGGGAGGCGGGGCAGGCGACGCCTCCCCTCCGCGAGGGAGGGGCCGTTTCCGTCCTCCCGGATAGATGATCCTCTCGGAGTGCTCGATGCAGATCCGCCGCCAGCGCGCGAGCTCCCCCATCTGATTGTTCCCGTCGAAGTCGCGCTGGCGCTCCTCGGGGGAGGGGAGGCCGAGGTCCGCCGGCGTCATGAGCGGGTAGCGCCTCCGGTAGTCGGTGTAGAGGCCGGCGTCGAAGAGACGCGAGAGATCCGTGTTGAGCTGTTGCAGTATCGTGCGCCTCTCCGCAACGAGCGTGCGGATACAGAACGGTCGTGGCGCCAGTTGTACATCCATGCTGCCGATCACAGAGGCGCGGAACGCTTCCATGAGGTAGAAGTTCCACAGCACGAGGACGACGACCGTTACCTTCAGGACGAGCGACACGCACCGCCTGCCCCGCGCGCCGGCGAAGACGACCGAAAGTCCGTAGGCGAAGACGAAGGTGTAATCGGACTGATAGCGCGCGCCGAAGGAGTTGCCCATATGCCATCCGGGAAAACAGCCCGAGAACCATACGTCCGCCAGCAGGATGTAGGCGCAGATCCACGGCCACGGGCTCTGCCGACCCTCGCGCCGGATGCCCGCCGCTATCCCGGCCGTCCCAAGCGCGGCGAGCGGTGTCCAGAGGAAGAGGCCGCACCGCGGGCTGAAGAGTATCCCGAGGAGGTATCTCGGCCATAGTTGGAGGTGCTCCCCGAATCGCCCGTAGGTGTTCACAATCCACTCCCCGTACATGGAGCGCCAGACAAGCATCTGGGGAAGAAAACCGATGAAGAGGCCGGCGCCGATGGCGCCGAAAGAGAGGAGGACGGGAAGACGCAAGCCGCGCCGCGCCGGGGAATCGCCGCGAACGCGGCGCAGCCCCTCGTGGACGCATACGATGAGGGGGACCGGCAGGATAAGCAGATTATTGAACCTGATCGAGCAGCAGAGCCCCCCTGCAAGACCGACCATGAGGGGAAGAAGAAGGTGGAGGGGGCGGCCGGGCGTCTCGCGCATGTTTTCATGCCACCGCGCGCAGCAGAGGAGGAACAGCGTCACCCACCCGAACGAGATGATGTGGGACCATAGATTCTGGAAGACGATATAGAAGCCGATAGAGAGGCCGAGCACGGCAGCCACGACCGCCCCGGCGGCGATCCACATGCTCCGGCCGAGTCTCCGTAGGAGCGCGTACGCGGCGGCGATGCCGATGAACGACCAGAAGAGCATCCCGAGTTTGTATGTCCAGAGATAGACCGCGGCAAACCGATGCACCGCCGGGCCTCCGCACGCATGGTAGAGCGCCACCGCGGCCCTGGCGGCGAGGATAAACGGCAGGGTCAGGAGCGCGGTGCCGAAGCCGACCTTGGAGATCATCGGCTTGGGACCCTCGAAGTAGTCACCGTAGAAGAGCCCGTTAATATCGATCCCTATGGGGCCGAAGGCGATGAAGCGGAACTCGTTCGTGAGATCGGCATCCCCGTCGAAGGCGAGAGAGTGCGCGAATGCGTAGTAAAACGCCTCGTCCGAGCACTGCGGGAACGGGATGACGCACTCCAGGTTGTGCCTCCGGATGAGGTTGACGAAATCGATATGGGCGACGGCGATGAAGAGGATCGCGAGAATGATCGCAGTCGCCCGCCGCTCAGTGAGCCGGCGCGGCATGGCGCACCTCCTTTACCGCACGCGCGTAGTATAGCAGATCCGTCGTCGCCGGCGAACGCGGTTTGCGGGGGCGGGTCGCACGGTGATATACTTGCGGCGTGAGAAATACAGCCCGTTCGCTGCGCCGCATCGCCGTCGTGGCCGTCTGTCCCGTCGCCTTACTCTCCACCCCACCGCCGGCCGGCTGCGCGTCCCAGCCCACGCTCGCGATCGCGAGATCGCACTACCTCGACAAGGTGCGCGGCTGGTGGATGGGGAAGATCGTCGGGGTGACGCTCGGCGGGCCCTATGAGTTCTCGATGCCGTGGCCGCCGCGCGAGGTGACGGGCTATGTCTTCGATTCCCCCCAGGCCGGTTACTTCGGCGACAACGACGACCTCTACGTCGGCATGACGTACCTCCTCGCCCTTGACCGCCGGGGCCCGTCGTTGACCCAGGGACAGATGGCGGAGGAGTTCCTCCGGCGGCTCGAGCCGCGCCGCCTCTGGCTGGCGAACCTGCGGGCGTACATGAATCTCGCCGCGGGACTTGGTCCGCCGAAGACCGGCCATCCGGTGTTCAACGAGTGGTCGTGGAGCATAGACGCGCAGATAGATAACGACGTCTGGGGCGTCGTGTGCCCCGGGATGATCGACACGGCGCGAGAATACGCCGACATGGCCTCCCATATCACCAATTACGCGGATGGCGCGTACGGGGGCGTCTTCGCCGCGGCGCTTGCGAGCGCCGCCTTCGCGGAAAGCGACATCGGGGCGCTTATCCAGGCGGCGCTCGCAACGATCCCGGCCGGCTGCGACTACGCCGGGGCCGTCAGGGACGTCGTCGAATGGCACCGACAAAACCCAGGGGATTGGAAGGCCGCGCGGGGGAAGATCAAGGCGAAGTGGCAGGATGAGCGGGGGCACCGCCAGGAGTCGGCCGTGCTGAACGGCGCGGCCGTCGTCATGGCGCTGCTC
>ERZ1026792.759-NODE-759-length-24178-cov-3.977215_pt1 | contig 24178 bp, 24 predicted proteins | sample MGYA00520884_ERZ1026792 | MGnify/ENA primary metagenome ERZ1026792 (study PRJEB33270, sample SAMEA104284473) | anaerobic digester metagenome | biome: Anaerobic digester microbiome; feature: mesophilic sludge digester; material: Anaerobic digester biomass | place... | reverse complement strand
CTACTGATGAGTACAGTATTTCATATGTAAAGGAGTATCCTGCTTTTAAAGAGTACTCTGTTGTACTTACTCCAAGGTTAAGAATGATATTTTTTAATACAAGGATAGATAAGCTAAAAGACAAGAATGTAAGAATTGCATTAAATTATCTTACCAATAAAGAGCTTTTACTTCAAAAGGCAAATATCTCTGGTGAAACTGTTTATGGGCCTATTGCAAAGAATTCTTGGGCATACAATGAAAATAGTGTAATTAAGTATGAATATAATCCACAGAAAGCAGCTGAAATTTTAACTACTCTTGGATATACGAAATCACAAGAAAGTGGATATTTTGAAACTGGAGATAAAAAGGTTCTTAGTTTTACTTTAAGCTATTATGATAATGATTTAAACGAGAGAATTGTTAATGCACTAAAGCAGCTTTGGGAACAAGAAGGTGTTGTTTTAAATCTAGAGCCCCTTTCATATACACAGCTTACTCAGGAAATTGTTGCTACAAGAGATTTTGAACTACTTATGTATGAAGTAGAAACAACGATTGATCCTGATCAGTACAATTTATGGCACTCTCTTAAAACTAATTATCCTGACTTAAATTTGTCTGGTTACAGTTATGAGAGAGTTGATATATATCTTGAGCAGGCAAGACAAACTCTTGATACAGCAAAAAGAATATCTAATTATGCTTCTTTCCAAAAATATTTAACTCAAGATGCTCCTGTAATATTTTTGTATCATCCTAAGTATATATATGTTGTAAGAGACAGTATTAATATTGGAGATATAAGCGGGATAATGTATCCATATCAAAGATACAGTAATATCACAAATTGGAAAATGTAATGCCAGAAGGGGGAGTTGAACCCCCACCCTTTTAACAAGGACTACGTTCTGAACGTAGCGTGTCTGCCAATTCCACCATTCCGGCAGGTAGAAAATTTTAACATATTCTAAGGAAATTTGTTACTCTGGCTTAGAGGTTAGGGATATTTTTATCTTTTTCTTTTTTACCTCTTTCCCCTTTTCGTCATCAGGGTCTACCATTTTATATTTTCTTAAAAACACATCTTTATTTACTATTGTTTCTTTCTTCTCAATCTCCTCTTTACTCTCTTCCTTATCAGTTTCTTTTTTTACTTCCTCTGTACTCTCTTTACTGCTTTCATCTTTCTTTTCTTCTATGTCTTTTTTGTTGATGTCTCCGAATATTTCTTTCAATGTCTTGGGTTCATTTTCTTTTTTCTCTTTATTATTTATTAACTTCTCAACCTCTTTTATACTTTTCTCTTCCTTTGATTTAAACAGTAAACTTTTTAATATTAATGCAATTATTATTCCTAGTACAAATGCAGCTAAAAGTGTTATAGCAAGGTCTCTATTTTGTTTAAGTATGTCAACAAAATTATCCTTAGTTATACTATCAAATGAAAAGAATATCTCTTTAGAGTCATTATTTTCTACTGGTAAAGGCTGTGTAAGTTCACCTACACTAAAAGTTAGTGGTGTTGCAAGTATACTTGCATATCCATACTTCCTTGTAAAAGCAGTAAATGTATATATTCCATCAACTAAGCCTCCCTCTGGTTTTACTATTACAGACCATGAGCCATTCTCATTAGTATTAACTATACCAGTAGTATTAAAAGCATTTGCACTTAAAAAGTAAATAACATCAGAGTTAGCTAATGCACTTCCTGTTATAGTGATAGAGTCGTCATTAATTTGTGGGGTACTTGGAAGAGGAGCTCTTGGGATTACAATGAATTCATACTCCAATACCCTTACTGCATCAGTTTCATCATTATATCTAAACTTAATAATATGTTTGCCAATACTTAAAGCAGGAAATGTATATGGACTGGTTATCTTAGTAAAGCCCTTTCCATCAATATCTATTTCTACACCTGTTTTATTAGGAGAGATATCTTTAAATGTAATTATGTAGCTAGGATTATCTGTATATTGAGGAAGTATAAATCCTAAAGAGTTAATCTCTCTTTCTGTAGTATTTAGCTTGTCTCCATCAACTGCCTTAACCTGATCAAGTGTGGTATCACTTTGTGCAGATACAAAGAAAGGAAATATTAAAATTATGAGGATGGACAGTAATATTTTTCTCATATATGTTTCTTTTGAATTAAACAGTTACAGCAATATTGTATCTTTAATTTAAAAAAGTTTCTAGTCTTCTAGTTTATCTATAAACAGAATACCCTGTGTATGATCATATTCATGCTGTATTTCTCTTGCTTCTTGTCCTGAGAAAATACCCTTTTGAACTTTTCCATTTCTGTCTAAATATTTTACTTTAATTTTTTTAAACCTTGATACATTTCCTTCCTTGTGTGGAACACTTAAACACCCCTCTATATCAACACTCTTTTCATTTTTAATAACTTTAAATTCAGGGTTAATCATTATTTCAAATTCATCACTATCTTCTTTGAGAATACAAAACACTCTCTTGTCTACACCAACTTGAATAGCACTAAGACCTGCTGCACTGTACCCATCATCAGTTAAGACATTTTCTGCTGTATATATGAGGTCATCTAAGAATTTCTGGAATTTATCAGTTTTAATCTCTTCTTTTGTAACAGTATGAGAGACTTTTCTTAAGAAAGCCTCTTGTTTTGGATCTTCAATTGTATATATCTTAAGTGTTTTTGACATTACCAATTATATCATACATAAAAACAGAAACTTGTTGATTAATATTTTCATTTCAGTTATATTTATATGTAACATATAATCTGGCTTAAATGAGAAAATACAACTACATTGTCGTTGGTGCTGGTCCTGCAGGATTGTTCGCTTGTTATGAACTTCTTAAGAAAAAAGGGTATGGTAGTATCCTCCTTGTTGATATGGGTAAGCGAATTGAGAAGCGGAAACCTAGTGAGGTAATGACAGGGATTGGAGGTGCAGGAACATTTTCAGATGGAAAGCTTACTCTTTCTCCAAGTCTTTCTCATGAGAAAGCTCTTCATTTAGTTTCAAAACAGGAGTATCAGGATATATTAAATTATGTAGATAGTATATTTACTAAGTTTGGTGTTGACTCTCCATACTATCCTAAAGAAACAGATGAGCTTAGAAAGCTTATTGAAGAAGCAGAGGTAAATGATGTTAATCTTGTTGTACGAAGAGCAAGACATGTAGGGTCTGATAAGTTAAAAAACTTTGTTAAGAACTTTCAGGAATATATTCTTTCTAAAGGAGTTGAGATAATGGATAGTACAGTAGTAGATGATATTCTTGTTTCTGAAGGTAAAGTTCAAGGAGTTGTTACTAAAGAAGGAAAGAAATTTTTTGCTGATAAAGTACTACTTGCTCCTGGCAGAGTTAATGCTAGATGGCTTCAGATATTAGCTGATAAATATGGAATTAAATATGTTAATGATAAGGTAGAGGTTGGTGTAAGAGTAGAATTTCCCTCCCTTATCATGCGAAGACAGGCAGAGGTATTGTATGAAGTGGTTTACAAGATTAGAACTAAAACATATCAAGACATCGTAAGAACATTTTGCAGCTGTCCTAACGGTAAAGTTTCTGTAGAAGATTATGGTAGCTATGTCTGTGTTAATGGATATTCTAATTCTGATAATAGTGATAAAAATTCGAACTTTGCTTTTCTTTGTGAAGTAAGTTTAAAAGAGCCTCTTGAGAATTCAATAGCATATGCAAAATCTATAGCAGAGCTTACTTCTTTGCTTGGAGGAGGAAAGCCGTTGCTTCAAACCTTATATGACTTTAGAGATGGAAGAAGAAGTACATGGTCTAGGCTTGAGAAATCTTTTGTTGAGCCATCCCTAAAAGATGTTGTTCCTGGTGATATTGCAATGGGGTTTCCTCATAGAATTGTTCAAAATATTATTGAAGGGCTTGAAATACTTGATAGGGTAATGCCTGGAATTAATTCTGGTTCTACTCTTCTTTATGCTCCTGAGGTTAAGTTCAGATCTTCTAGCATACAAACAGATAAAATACTGCAGACAGCTGTTAGTGGATTATTTGTTGCAGGAGATGCCTCTGGTGCATCAGGTTCAATTACTGGAGCTGCTGCAACAGGTATTATTGCTGCTAGAGGAATGAGTATTAGTTAAATACAGTTGACAAGTTTTTAGTAACAAATATTTTTGCATGAGCCCTCTGCTCTACTTCTACATACTTATTTGTATGTGTTAGATATACAGCATATTTATAACCTGCATCAATAGCGGCATAAATATCGGATGTAAGACTATCTCCTACTACAAGGGTTCTTTTAGGGTTAATTTTGTGATACTTTCCTGCTTTTATCCATCCTTCTTTATCTTTTAAATCTGTAATATCAGTTGTAAAGAAAGGTATTTTTATACCTTCCCCATATCTTTTTAAATACTCATTTCTAATTCTATCTACTTTTATTCTTGTCCACTCATTTTGTGCATGAGAGTATACACCTATTGGTATATTAAAGCTTTTAATTTTGTGTATAGCTCCTATTGTATATGGAAATGGCTGTGGAGAGGTTAAATAGAAATCTTTGTATGAAGATTTTAATTCTTTATACACCTTCTTTTTATTAATTTTTACTTTCTTTTCTTTAATATATTGAGATAATGCTAACTCAGAGAGTGTATCAACAAGTATAGGATATCTTTGTTGCTCATATATTTTATTAGCTATATCAACAATTTCTTTAGTAATTTTTAACTGCTTCTTTAAGGGTTTAGCAGGAAATATTTTACTTACAGTATGAAGTATAGAATTGGTCATTTCTTCTTGGAAGTATGTATGAGTATCCACTAGTGTTCTATCCATATCAAAAAGAACAAAGGTAATAATACTGCTCTTAAAAAGTTTTTTAATTTCTCTGTTCATTTTCTACTTTGCTTTTTCTGTCTTTATGGTTGTATATAAATATGGGCCAGATACTGCTTAAAATAATGAGCACTCCTGCTCCTGCTATTACTTTGTCAAAGTAAGCTTCTCCTAAGCTTGCTATTGTTCCTCCGATAATTCCTAGTGAACCAGTAAGTGCACTCATAACTGTCTCATATCTAGCATATTCTCTTCCCTCTTTTCCCTCCTGAATATTTAAAGCGAAGAGTTTTCTCCATGTAGTTATATTAAGTGCTGTACCTAAACCGAATACAAACTGGAGAACAAAGTAATGTATAGGGGCGGAGATTTGGGAGTAGAAAAGAAATGGGAAACCCATGAGAAGAATACCAAGAGTTAAGAGAAGTATTTCATCTTTATCTCCTTTTAGTTTATCAGTGATTCTTCCTATTGGTATTTGAAATATTGCTCTTGTAAAAAAGTATATAGATGTTCCTATTGCTACATATTGTACTGCATTTTTATTTAATTTCTGTGAAAGGTATAAACCTGTAAAAGCTGTAATTATGGTATATGTCCCCCATGAGAATACATCAGATAGGGTGAGATATACTATCACCTTATTTATTTTTTCAATTCTTTTAGACAGTTTACTCATATTTAATTCTGTTTGTTAGGCATACACCACTCTTTGAATTCTTCTTCCTCTGGTTTATGAACCTCTATTTCTAAGCATATGTCATTGTAGTACAGATGGTCTTTTAAAGGCTCTATATCTTTTTCATTTACTTGATTAAAATGTATTTCAGTATCTAACCTTTCTTGACTTAAAGGCCCATATATTATTATAGATTTAGGAAGTAGTGCTCCATCTTTTGAACTGTATTCGACCTGACCATCTGGATAGTATACTTTTAAATAATCCTCTCCTTCTTCTATTCCATAGGGGTCTTTTTTAAATTCTTGTATTTCTTTTATTCCTAAGAAATCATTTTCTGGATTAATTGGAAAAGGAAGATGTTTTAGCATTCCATTATGAACTATTGTTGGTCTTTCTGTTTGAAGAACCTCAAGATACTCTTCTACTGTCATATGTTTTGAGTGTTTAATTTAGATTGAGGCAGTTGTTTCTGTTTATCAGAAATCTTTTTTAAGTTTATGAACAATAATACTACAGCAACTATTAATAATACAACCAAAATTACTAAGGTTAATATTTTTGTAGTTTGACTGTTAAAGTCTATTATAGAAGTTTTATCTTCTCCTGCTGCAATTTTACTACTGCACAAATCTATTAAAGGTTGAATGGTTGTTATAAGTGCAGGCTGTGAAATAAGCATAGCTTGTAGGTTGTCATAAGCTCTTTTGTAGTGTGAAGCAGACATATCTGAAAGAGAGTTTTCTAAACTTTCTCTCATTGAATTGCTCTGTGGTTGAATAGAAGCGGTTTCTAAGAAAGATAAAAGTTCTTTTGCAGATATTCCAAAATTATAATTTCCACTATCAGAACTAAGTTTGTATGTAGCTATTCCTACTGCACATCCATCTTCATTAACAATAGGTCCTCCACTATTCCCATTTTGTACTGCAGCATCTATCTGTATTAATTCAAATGTGTTATTACTATTTGGTTTTATTGCACTTACACTACCCTCTGTGACTGTTGAACTTAGTACTTGCGTGCTGCTTACCAGTTCAGAATTATCAACTAATCCAGGATAACCAATCACATATACTTTTTTACCAACAGATATATTTTTCTCAATAGGTATTGATGGTAAGTTAAGAGTATCTACAGTTTGTATTACAGCAATGTCTGCAGTATCAGCAAGATTAGTATCTTGTGAAATCTGGGATTCATAGGTAGAGGATATTTTGTTGCTCTTTATCAAATTAGCCTTAATATGTTTTTCCTTGTTTTTAAGTGCTGCTGTTTTTTCATCTATTTCAAATGTTGTATTGTTTTGTATGTATATATCTCTGCTTAAATTAGAGATGGATACATAGCTTTTATTATACATTTCAAGGAGGTAAGAATAGGTAAGGTTTGCCATCTCCTCTTCTGATATTTCCTGAGTACTATCATTAAGGGCAGACAGCATTAAAATTATTAAATCATTTACCATATCTTCTTCATATGACCCATCTGTAGAGCTTCCTTCAAGTAGAAGATCAAAATCATTGTAGTCTGCAATATGAGCATTTGTTACAATATGGCCGCTATCATCAATTACAAATCCACTTCCAAGAGTTGTTGCACAAAGTGTGTATGTATTTCCTCCTACACTTAATGGCTTTAAAGAATCAGAAAACTTAACATTATTACACTTTTGACTGTATATTCTTACGGTTGATGCCTGACCTAGTATTTGTGCTTGATTTACAACTGAAGAGGTTGCAGAGAGTACACCACTAGTTTTTGATTTTTGAGTGGCTAAAGTTAAAGATTCCATCAACTCTGCTAAAACCCTTGTTGCTCTTAAGTCATCTTTAAAATTGTATCCCCATATCTGTATATATACTGTTATGTTATCTGGCAGTTGCTTGTGTATTACAGTTAAATACTCTATCTTTTGAGTTCCTTTATCTATAACTGAAGGAATAGTGTAAGAGAAAAGTGTTCTTCCTACTCCATTATCGTTAACTGTTTCTAGATATTTTAAATCTGGATATATATCCTTTATATCTTTATCACTAACTTTTCGTATTGTTGCAGCTTTAAACGGAAGGCTCCCATTTATGGTAGAGAGGGTAATATATTTAGAGTTTTCAGATATTGTAAAGAGAGTATTATCATATACAAACTCAACATCTAAAATATCTGAAGAATAGTTTGTATAACTGCTTGTATTTACTTTGTTATTTATTGCAAAAGTACTTTCTCCCCTCACCTGTGCATCAGTTTTAAGATTCTTACCAACTAGAAAAATACTTGTTGATAATACAGTTATTACAAGTATTAAAAAGAGAGAAACAGCTCTTAGAGATTGGATCTGTTTTTTAATTTCTCTTTTTTTCTTGTTTCTTCTGCTCATTTAAAAGTTTTAGGAAATTATTTGTTAATATAATTTAGCACAGCCAATTAGTTTACACAAATATTTAATCTAAGTGATAATTCCTCCTCCCACGACATATTGGTCATTGTAAAATACAACTGCTTGTCCTTTTGTTATCGCCCTTTGAGCTGTTGTAAAAATTACCTTTACCCTATTGTTCTCTAAAGCAGATATTATGGCATCAGCGGGCTTTGCTCCATACCTTACTTTAGCTTGTACTTCCATTTCTTTTTCTAACTTATCAATCATTATCCAATTTAAATCTTTTGCGATAAGATGAGTAGAAAACAACTCTTTATTAGAACCAAGTAATATTCTGTTATTTTCCTTGTCTATATCTAGCACATACATAGGTTTGCCAGTTGAGATACCAAGTTTTCTTCTTTGACCAATTGTATAGTTTGTAATACCACTATGATATCCTAGAATATTTCCATTACTGTCGACAAACTCCCCTTTTGGCATGTTTTTGGTTTTATGCTCATTGATAAACTTCTTGTAATTGTTATCCTTTATAAAACAGATCTCTTGACTTTCATTTTTGTGTGATACAGGAAGTTTAGCTTTTTGAGCGATATCCCTTACCTGTTTTTTTGTATATTGTCCAAGTGGAAATATACTGCGGGAGAGTTGTTTTTGGGTAAGGTTGTAAAGGAAGTAGCTTTGATCTTTTTTGTCATCTATTCCTTTTCTTAAAAGGTATTTACCATCTTTTTTCTCAACTGAGGCATAATGTCCTGTTGAAATATATTTAATTCCAAGTTCATCTGCCTTTGTAAGAAGCCCTTCAAATTTCACAAATCTATTACATATTACACATGGATTAGGAGTTCTTCCGTTTTCATATTCAGAGATGAAGTAATCAATAACATATTTTTTAAAATCTTTTTCTACATTAAATACAAGGTGCGGGATATTTAGCATTTTACATGTGTTTTTAGCATCTTTTACATTCTTTTGAAAATCTGAATCATTTTCATTAAACATTGCAAGGGTAATTCCAGTTACATTAAAGCCCTGTTTTTTAAGAAGGTATGCAGTTGTTGAGCTATCAACACCTCCGCTCATTCCAAGAAGTACACTCTGTTTACTTTTTCTCATGTTTCTTTTTGTAATCATCTATTGCAGCTTTAATACCTTCTTCTGCAAGAAGTGAACAGTGCATTTTTATAGGGGGAAGGCCATCTAGTGCTTCTGCAACTTGCTTGTTTGTAATTTTCAGTGCTTCTTCAATAGTTTTTCCTTTTACCATCTCTGTTACCATACTGCTTGTTGCAACAGCAGCACCACATCCATATGTAAGAAATTTAATATCTGTAATTACATTATCTTTTACTTTAATATACATTCTCATGATGTCACCACATACAGGATTTCCAACTTCTCCTATTCCATCTGCATCTTTTATTTCTCCTACATTTCTTGGGTTAAGAAAATGATCCATTACTTTTTTACTATACTGTTCCATATTTTTTTATCTTTTAATTAAAGGTGATAATGCTCTTAATTTTTGTACAATAGAAGGAAGCTGACTAAGAACATAATCAACTTCTTCCTGTGTGTTTTCGTATGATAGTGTAAGTCTTAGAGAGCCATGTGCTATTTCAGCAGGAAGTCCTATTGCAAGGAGTACATGAGAGGGCTTAAGTGATGCAGAGGTGCATGCAGATCCACTTGATGCACAAACTCCAATTTGATCAAGCAGAAGTAGTACTGACTCTCCCTCAATATATTTAAAACAGACATTTACATTTCCGGGAAGTCTTAATTTAGGGTCTCCATTTAGAATTGTATCAGGTATTTTAAGTAAACCATTGATTAAATTATCTCTTAATTCTGTAACATACTTACTATGTTTATCCATATCTCTTACAGCCAGCTCTATTGCCTTTCCTAGTCCCACAATACCTGCAACATTTTCTGTTCCTGCCCTAAGTTTTCTCTCCTGTGCTCCTCCATGTAAAAGATTTGATATTTTTGTTCCTCCCCTTATATATAGTGCTCCTACTCCCTTTGGGCCATTAAATTTATGTGCAGATAACGATAGCAGGTCTATATTTAATTCATTAACATCAATAGGGATGTGTCCTACAGCTTGTACTGCATCAGTATGAAAGTATATTCCTTTTTCTTTAGCAATCTTTCCTATCTCTGCTATTGGCTGAATACTTCCTATCTCATTATTTGCAAACATTATTGAGATTAGAATAGTATCTTTTCTAATTGCTTTCTTTAACTCTTCTAAATTAATAATTCCATTGCTCGCAACAGGAAGGTATGTAACCTCAAAACCATGTTTTTCAAGATATTGGCATGTATGAAGTACAGCATGATGTTCAATACTGCTTGTTATTATATGTCCTCCCTTTTCTTTATTCGCATCTGCAATACCCTTAATAGCCCAGTTGTCTGATTCTGTTCCACCACTTGTAAAATATATTTCATTTTCTTGTGCATTTAAGGCAGTTGCTACTTTTCTCCTAGCTTCATTTATGGCAGAAGCACTTTCCTGAGCAAGGGAATAAATACTAGAAGGATTTCCATAATTTTTTGTAAGATATGGCATCATTTCATCTAATACCTTATCAGAGAGCTTTGTTGTAGCTGCATTATCCATGTATATAATTTTTTTCATAGAGAAGATTTTATCACTAAATAATGATAATTTTTAGCCCTTATAGTATACTACATATATTCTTGTATTCTAGATATTGTATAAATGATAGAGAATGTACCTGGTATTGAAGAAAATATATGTGTTGAAACAGTATTAAGTAATCTCTCGCAACAGTATCCTCAGATGTATCTCAATTATCCTTTGGTATGTAATGATTTTGAATATGGATATCTTGAGGGAATGAACTCTTATGAATTTAAATTTGCATCATATTTAGTATCAAATAGTGCATTATTAGTCTTTAGAGAACCCAAAATAGAGGGATGTTTTCATATTCCTGACTTTTATATTTTTAACACTCTTTCTAATAGTGGCAGATTAGTTGAATTAACTCTTTATGATAGTAATTACACAGGGTATAGAAATAGCAGAAGATCATATCAAGAAGTTAAAAAATCAATTAAAAGAAAACAGGAGCAGATAGAGGAGATAAAGGGATGTGGGATACCATATGTAATTCTTTATAGACAGCAGTTAGAAAATATTCGACAGAGATGTATAAAGAATCTATTTTAAATATATATTCTTGGTACTCTTTGTGATATTGCTGTGAGTATTGTATATGGAGATTTTGAGGTATTTTCGCATATATTCCATAAATTAATTTTTTCTCCAAAGAGCTCAACAGAATCTCCTACATAAGCCTCTCCATTTCCAATATTTACCATGCATTGATCCATACACACTTTTCCTACAATTGGGTAAGTCTTTCCATTTATGTATACTTTCCCTTTGTTGCTAAACTCAGTACTATATCCATCTGCATAACCTATTGGCAGTGTTACTATTCTTGATTGTTTATTTAATTTATATGTTTTTCCATATCCTATGTATTTTCCTTTTTCTAAAACTTTAAAATATGATACTTCTGTTTTTAGTGTCATAGCAGGTTTAAGTAGTTTTTGTACATATTTATTAGGGCTGTATCCATAAAGCATTAATCCTATACGTACAGTATCCTTAAGATCTAAATTATTAAAGCTGGAGGTAAAGGAAGAATTAGCAATATGAACATTTAGCTTAGCAATATCTATATATTTTGATAGAGTTTTTAATACCTTTTCGAATCTTTCATATTGAAGCAGTGTATATTCTCTGTCACTATCCGCACAGCTAAAATGTGTATATACCCCAACCACATCTATATTTTCAAGTTTAAAGATTTCATCAAAAAATCTTTCTACTCTATCATATTGAACCCCTATTCTTCCCATTCCAGTATCTATTTTTAAGTGAATGTGGGCTACTTTTCCTAATTTCTTTGCAATTTGGGATACTTGTATCAGCTTTTCAGCTGATGCTCCTGTAATATCAATATCATTATTTAGATATTCCTTTATTTGTTTCTTATGTACTGGACCAAGTACTAATATTGGTATTTTTATTTTGTTTCTTCTTAATATTATTGCCTCTTCTATATATGCCACCCCTATACTATCAACTTTATGCTGGAGTAATTGTGCTGTTTTAGTTAATCCATGTCCATATGCATCAGCTTTTAGTATAGCCATTACTTTTCTGTTGCCAATGAGAGATTTAACAACTGAGAGATTGTTTAAAATGTTTTTTGTGTTAATTACTGCTTTTGTTGGCCTTGATTTATAATCGATATTCTCCATATCTTTTAATATATCATAAAGAAAAATTTTGAGCTTTGAGTACTGTGTGATAATATATAAAGATATAAATTGTAAAGTAAATATATATGGGATATACAGAAAATATACAGAAAAAAACCTTGGAAAATACAAATTTCAGGGAAGTTCTTTATACAGGAGCACATATGCAGTTAGTTGTAATGTCTCTAAAGCCACTGGAAGATATAGGGATGGAAGTACATTCAAATGTGGATCAGTTTTTTAGAATTGAGAAGGGCCAGGCTAAGGTTATAATGAATGGTGAAGAGGCAATTTTAACTGATGATATGGTCGCTATAGTTCCTGCAGGTGTGCAGCATAATGTTATAAATATTTCTAATACAGAGGATTTAAAGCTTTATACAATATATGCACCAGCAAATCATCCAGAGGGTACAATTCATGCTACTAAAGCAGATGCAATGGCTGCAGAAGAGCATGAGCACAATCAGTAGCTTTTGTATGATTAAATAAAAATGAGCGGGTGTATCCCGCTCTTTTTTTATACTTCCTTATTCTTTTATACAAATTTTGGTGGTGTAACTGTAGTCTGATTAGAATATACAGAATTCTTTTCCCCTTCCATTGGAGTGGTAAGCATAGCAAAAAGGTATGTTCCAATTTTCTCGCCAGAGTGTAAAACAATATTAAGAAAACCATTATTCTTAATTTCCAAAACAGAGCTTTCACTATTAAAAGGAACCCCATCTAAAACCATTGCAGATAAATGAATAGTCATTCCCAATCTCGCATATGTACTTCTTCCATCTATCATTGTAATTATATCTTTATCTGTTTTTATTAATTCCTTAGTTGCCCCAAGTACAAAATCATTAGGTTTTAGGACATATGGTCTTTCTTTTAAGTTGTATTTAATATATTCAATTTCTTGTGGTTTTTGACTATCTGCTACTTGATATGGTTTTTGTATTAGCAGTTCATTTCCAAGATGCAGACTTATCCCATTTGTTTCTATTTCATATTCTCCTTTTACTTCTATTTTCCCCTTTTGTATATATTCTTTTATTGTTACATCTGATAGAAACATATTTTTCTCTCTCTTACATTTTATAATATATCTTACATTATTTTTCACTTTGTAAAAAGGGTAAAACTACTCCCAAAAAACAAATTAAATTGGTATACTTCACTACAACACAATGAAGAAGACTGATATTAGTAAAATTGCTTTAATATTCATATTCCTTGTTTTTCTTTTGGTATGTATATTTCTCGCCTTTAATATTAAAATGGGAGTATCACCTGACTCATACTACCATCTTAGAGTATCTCAAGCTTACTCTACTACATTGGGTATACCACAAAATACACCACAGACATATCAATGGAGAGATATTACAAGAATTCCATATTTGTATTTTTGGATTAATGGAAGAATATTGAATATTAATAATGGGGTTATAGATGAGGTTGTTTTGTTGAGAATAATAAATGTCATCTACTCTCTAGGAACTGTTTATGTAATGTATCTTCTTTCAAAAGAAATATTTAAAGACAAATGGAAAAGAGTACTGCCTGTATTCTTTCTTACACACACATTAATGTTTGTATTTCTTTCATCTTCTATTAACTATGATAATCTTGCAAACTTACTTAGTACATTAAGCATTTACTTTTTTGTTAAGTTTGTAAAAAAGGGTATTAATCTTAAATACCTTCTGTTAATGCTTTTATCTTTATGTATAGGGGCATTAACTAAGAGTACTGTACTTCCTGTTGCATTAATATTAGTGATTCTTTCTGCAGTTGAAATTGCTAAAAGAAAAGATGAGGTAAAGAAGACAAAGGCTGGGAAGGAGCTTCTGCTGTTAATACCAATTGCAATTTTTGTATTTTTAAATCTATCTTTGTACGGAGGCAATCTTCTTAAATACAAAACCCTTGAGCCTAGCTGTACACAGATTCTAACTCATGAGCAGTGTTTAGAGAATGGTGTATATTACAGAAACAAAGTGGATTATAATGCTACTCCTATTAATGGTCCCATAGATGTTTTTAATATGATAATAAAAGGAGAAAGAATTGGTCCTGTAAGATACTTTTTTAGATGGTTTCCTAATTTAATGAGCAAGATTTTTGGAATTATGGGAGATAGTAGTTTGCATCTTCCATATTATTTAGTTGCACTTTTTATACTTTTCTTTTTAGCAGGAGCTGTTTTGATTATTTCTAATAAAAGGAAATTGACAAAGATAGATAAATATTTGTTAACAATACTTCTCTTTTATACTGCTATTCTTTTCTTTACACAGAACTATCCTATGTATTTAACATACAATCAATACTATTTAGGTCTTCAAGGAAGATATATATTTCCTGTGATATCAATAATATATATACTTTTAACTAAATCATTTTTCTTTATTAAAAACAAAAAGTTAAGAAATATTGTTTTAATCTCCTTCTCAATTCTTTTAATATATTCCTGCAATATATATCTTTTCTTAAATCTTCCAGACTCATGGCTTAAGTAATACTCTTTTCCTGGACATGAGTTTACAGATAGTTTACTATTGATATGGAGAAATAATTTTTTAAAGTAAAAACATGAGATATGTAGGAACATGTGTAAGAGGTATTAGAACACCAGTTATTAAAAATGGAGATAATCTAGAGGAGGTTGTTGTTTCATCTCTTCTTAGAGCATCAAAAGCTCATAATTTTGAATTTAATGATAGAGATGTGGTTGGTATTACAGAGGCAGTTGTTGCAATTACTCAGGGTAATTATGTTACTTTAAAACAGTTAACTGCTGAAATTAAAAAGAAGTTTCCAAGGGATATAGGGGTGGTTTTTCCAATACTTAGTAGAAACAGATTTTCTTTAATACTTACTGCTATTGCTAATGCATGTAGTGATGTACATATTCTTTTAAGCTACCCATCTGATGAGGTAGGAAATCACTTAATGAATGAGGAAAAAATGTTTGAGGTAGGGCTTAATCCATGTTCTGATTCTTTTGAAGAGGAGAAATACAGAGCTCTTTTTGATAAGAAGGATGTTCTGCATGAGTTTACAGGTATGGATTATGTTGAGTATTACAAGAGCTTAGGGCATGGAAATATTCATATTCATTTTTCAAATGACCCAAGGTATATCTTGGAATTTACAAAGAATGTATTAGTTTGTGATATTCATACAAGATTTAGGACAAAGAAGGTTTTACAGAAGGCAGGTGTAGATAGTATATATTCTCTTACAGATATATGCTCTACTCCCTCAAAGGTACATGGCTTTAATCCAGAGTATGGGCTTTTGGGATCAAACAAGGTAGGAGAAGATAAATTAAAGCTGTTTCCTAGGGACTGCTATCTCATTGTTAACAATATTCAAAAAAGATTAAAGAAAGAAACGGGTAAAAATGTAGAAGTAATGGTTTATGGAGATGGGGCATTTAAAGACCCTGTTGGTGGTATCTGGGAGCTTGCTGATCCTGTTGTTTCTCCTGGTTTTACAGATGGATTACTTGGTAGACCAAATGAGATAAAGTTGAAATTTGTATCTGAGAATTGGAACAAACAGGGGAGTTTAGATGAGTATGTTAAGGAGGCAATACGACAGAAGAAAGGACCTGATTATCAAGTTGAAAAATCTCTTGGTACAACCCCAAGGCAGTTAACTGACCTTTTAGGAAGTTTATGTGATCTTACAAGCGGAAGTGGAGATAAAGGGACGCCTGTTGTATTAATACAAGGATATTTTGATGACTATACAAAGGAGTAGTTGTAAAATTAAAATATAAATAGTATGAAAAAGAAGCATATCATATATATTGTTCTTCTCTTTGTTTTATCTGCACTGATATATCTCTTTGTTTGCAGAAGCAGTAGTGATGGTGTTGAGTATGTTGATATATCCCAATCTGAAATGTCTGCATTCATATTTGTTACTAAGGAAAGTGAAACTAATCATGTCTTAAATATTTACTTAACACCTTTCTTAAAATTTAATACAAAAGAAGAAATTAAAGAGTTTAGTATTACCAATTTTAATGGACACAACGATATCTCTCAGGTTTTGCTTGTTCCTCCTACTACCTTGCCTATAGATACTCCTGATAAGACATTTCTTTTTACAGTTGATGAGAATATAGTACAAGATGATATTAGATATATAGCAGATAGTATAGAGTATGATGTGAGTGATACTGTTAAAAGTTTTAACCAGATCAAGAGCAAGGGCGAAATTTCTCCATATTTTGGAATTGTTGTTAAAAATGTTGGTAATGTAAATTACAAAGAGGTTGTTGATGACAAGGAAAGTTTTGATAGTAATAAATATCTTAAGTACAGTGGTGTTGCACTTTCGGATTTAACAACTAAAATTCAGTTTGATGTTAATATTAAGTTTGTAAATGGGAGAGAGTATAAAAGGACATTTAAAGGATTGCTTGATGGTGAGATGTTTGCACAGAGCAGCACTCCTGTTATTGAGCTTGAAGAGGTAAAATAGCTTCATCTATTAGCCCATATTTTATCTTTAGTTTTAATATTCTTAAAACCTTTTGATTTATTACATCTTCAGCTATTTCTCCACTTGTTATAGCATTCAGTATACAGTTGTAAACATCTGTTAGAAGAGTTGCTCTTGGTGTGTATTGAGAGTAAAGCAAGATATCATTTCCTGCTAGTAGTGCTTCTTTAGCAGTATTGCAGTACTGTGCATATTTCCAAATTGAGCTCATCTGCATATCATCCGTTATTACTACTCCTTCATACCCTATCTCTTTTCTTAGTTTCTCATCAATTATTACTTTTGATACTGTTGCAGGTTTATCATCAATCTTCGGAAATTTAATATGTCCAACCATTATTACATCAACAATACCCTTGTCTATTGGATATTTAAATGTATATATGTATTCATCCCATTGTTGTGGTGAAATATTTACCTGTGCAATAGTAGAGTGTGTATCTTTAGATTGGTTATCGTGTCCAGGGAAATGCTTTACTGTACTTATCATTTTAGAGTCCACATATCCTTTTACTGCAGAGTAGACTTTCTGTGCTACTTCTTGTCTGCTTCCACTAAAGGTTCTTTCATACATAAATGAGGAGTTATTTGTAATATATTCTGCAACAGGTGCTAGGTTCATGTTTATACCCAGTTCTTTAAGCATTTTAGCTCTCTGTACAGAGATATCACATATCTGTTTCTCACCTTGAAGATATCTTTGAGATATATTTGTTTTACTGCTCTCTTGTATTCTTGCTACACTTCCCCCTTCTTGATCAACTGCAATAAGTAGTGGAAGATGCGAAATACTTTGTAAATCACTATTTAATTCCTTTAACTGCTGCGTATTTTGTATATTTTTTCCTAACAAAAGTACTCCCCCTATATATTTCATTTCAATTAAATTTTGTATATCAGCATTAAGTGAAGTTCCGCTAAAACCAAAAAGAAGTAGCTGTCCAATTTTTTCTTCAACTGTCATTTGAGAAAGTATTCTTTCTTCCAGTGGAGGAGTCTTTTTAATTTGTATATCACCTTGTATATCATAAATGAGGTTATTATTTTTCGGTGGTGGTAAAAGAATGAGAAGTATGAGAAGAAATATAGCTGTTAAAAATATCTTGTATATTTTTCTCATATATACATATTATCATTTATGTATCTGTTTGGAAAAAGTCTTAATGAAAAAAAAGGATGGAGCACCAACACACATCCATCCGAATACCAGGATAGTGTGCATTACGACACACAGGTTTGGCCAAGGAACCAAGTCAAGAAATAATTGAAACTTCAAGACTTGTTAATGTTCCAAGGTGCTAATGTTGCAATCATCAGCATATCCCTCAAATCCGCAGAAGCATCTGAATTAGAATGTTGGTTCTAAAACAGAGCTTGGTACCACTCTGATAGGATTTAAGAGTCCTAGTATTTAAATGCTAAGTAAGAGAGCAGCATTTGTCAATAACTAGTCAACAGATAATTGCTATGGGATAATATTGAAAACTAAAGAAGTTGTTAAATACAATAAGTGTTGAATACAATATCGAATACTATAACATATACTTAATTTACCTACTTTTGTTGTTTTTCTGCATTTTATAACCCTTCTTTTACAAATTAAGCATAAAGGATATAATTGGACTAATTTAACACTATATATACTTATGAAATATACAGAAAGACAATTTGTACCATTACTGTTTGCAGGAGATATAAACTCATACAGTATGGCAAGGGCATTCTATGAGGCATATGGTGTTAAATCCATTGTATATGGAAAGCTGTATACAGGACCTAACTGTAACAGCAGAATCTCTGATTATAGAGCTGTTGAAAATATTGAAGAGGAGAATGTCTTTTTAGAGACGGTGAATAAAATTGCAGATGAGTACAAAGGGAAGAAAGTAATAGTAATACCTTGTGGTGATAGTTATGTAGAGCTTGTATGTAGAGTAAAAAACAAGTTTAAAAGTAATGTAATTACTTCTGTAATAGATCTTGTTGAATTTGAGAAGTTAACAAACAAAGAGAGTTTCTATACTCTTTGTAAGAAGTGCAATCTTGCATATCCTAAGACATTTGTATATTCAAAAGATGTTGGAGATGATATTCAATTGGATTTCCCCTACCCTGTTATAGTTAAACCATCAAATGGTGTTGAATATTGGAAACATCCGTTTGATACACAAAAGAAAGTGTATAGGGTAAAGAATAAAAAGGCACTAGAGAATGTAATTAATGATATTTATAATGCAGGATACAATGATAAACTAATAATTCAGGATATGATTCCTGGAGATGATACATATATGTATGTACTAACAGGCTACTCTGATAGAAATGGAAAGGTTAAATTACTTTCTCTTGGTCATGTACTTCGTGAGGAGCATACTCCTCATGGACTTGGTAATCACTCTGTAATAATTAATGATGTTAATGTTAAACTTTGTGAACAAGCAAAAGAATTTCTTGAAAGTATTAAATACAAGGGATATTTTAACTTTGATATTAAGTATGATAGTAGAGATGGGAAGTATAAATTCTTTGAAATCAATGCAAGACAGGGAAGAAGTAACTATTATGTAACAGGAGCAGGATATAATTTGGCAGAGTATATTGTTAAGGAGTATGTAGAAGGCAAGGAGCTTAAATATAGTATGGTAGAAAACAAAATTCTTTGGATTGTTATTCCTGTAATCTTGGCATTAATATATATTAATCCAAAGGAGTATAAAAAGGAGATGCTCTCTTTAATTTTAAAAGGTAAAATGATTAATCCTGTATTTAATATTCATGATATGGGATTTATAAGGTTTTTGAGATTCTTTAAGACACATATAAGTCATTTTAGAAAAATGAGATTAGAATAATGAAAGCATGGGAAGGTAAAAAATTAGGAGTACTTGGTGGTCTTGGGCCTAAGGCTACAGCATATTTTTTTAATCTGGTTGTAGATAATACAAAGGCTGATAGTGATCAAGACCATATAGATGCAGTATATCTAAATCATGCCTCTATGCCTGATAGAACAAGGTCAATACTGTTTAGTAGAGTAGAAAGATTAAAAGAGCTTTTAATTAATGATGCAAAACTTCTTCAAAGCTTAGGTGTCTCATATATAGCTATACCATGCAATACCTCTCACTATTTATATGAGGATATACAAAAGAGTGTTAAGGTTTCTGTTATTAATATGGTAGATGAAACCTTAGCATATATTTCACAAAAGTATGGTAAAGGCAAGGTTGGTGTTCTTGCTACAACTGGTACAAGAGAGATGAAAATATATGATAAATATGCTTCTAAATATGATATTGAAATAATATATCCTTCGCAAATGGGTCAGCAGAAGGTAATGGATGCTATTTACAGCGGTGTAAAGGCTGGAAAGATTGTTTCTCCATCTGATTTAGATAGTGTAATTAATGAGTTAAAAGATAAAGGATGTATGTGTGCAGTGCTTGCATGTACAGAGCTTTCTGTAATTTATAGTGGGGTCAATGATGAGTATATTGTTGATTCACTGCTTACTCTTGCTAGAAAAGCTATTATACTGTGTGGTAAAGAGATTAAGAATTAATATATTATTTAATTATATATGATGAAAAACCATTACTATCAAAATGTATCATTTGATAAAAGTCTGAAACATGCTTGGAGTGGTCTTAAGTTGATATTTAGAGATGAAAGAAATTTTAGAAGAGACCTTGTAATAGCAGTATGTGTAATACTTTTAGGTATTTTGTTTAAGATTTCTCATTTTGAATGGGTAGCAATCAGTCTTGTTATTTCAGCAGTACTTGTATCAGAGGCTTTAAATAGTGTAATTGAAGCAATATGTGACACTATATCTTGTGATTTTAAGCTTAATATTAAATATGCAAAGGATGTAAGTGCGGGTGCAGTACTTGTTAGTGCAATTGTTTCAGTAATTACAGGTCTTCTTGTATTTATTCCATATATATTAGAACTATTTGGTCTTTAATATTTAATTTAATCAAGGAGTAAAATGGTAGAAACAGAGATTGATTCTACAATACCAGATATTAAAGGCCCTGAGAAAAATGCAGATTTGTCATCTCTTCCTTTGGCTGTTGAAGATGAGAAAGATAAGAAAGGAGCATCTGAGAAAAGAGAATACAAAGAAATTTTTGTTAAAAGTTTCTCTGAGGCTGTTGATGGAATTCTTGAGAATGTTAATCCTGCTTTATCACCACAAATGGCTGGAGACAAGAATTTCTGCTTAGTTGATATTGATGGAGCTTTAATAGAAGATAATCGTGTTAAACTCCCAATTATTTCTAATTTTGTTAAACCACATATACCAGAAGAGAATATTACTGCATTAAAAAAGTTGACGGACAAATTAGAAGGCTCTGTTGCTATATCTACAAACAGAAGTCCTAATGATAAAATTATATTTCATACTCAGGCAGTTTTAGAGGAGTTATACAGGTCTCTAAAGTCTAGAAATATAATTGTGCCTGTATTTCTTAATCTGTTTAAACAGATACCTGCTATGAACAAGGAAGATGTGTCAAGGGAATATATATCAGATAGTGCAAAAGAGATGTTTGATAATGAGAATGGAAATAAACAAAAAGGTTTAAGAGAACCTCTTGCTGAACAGGTAGTTCAATATATTGGCAAGAGATTAAGTGAGGGAGATTCAGAATATAGTACAGGCTTTACACTTTATTCTATTGAAGACCTAAGTATTGCATCTCCCAATAGAAGGACATATCTTGAATATTTAGCAAAAAGACTTAAAGAAGAATATGATATTGATGTAGATATTATTAATTATGTAATAAAGAGATAATTAATTACTCTTTTACAATATACTGTCCATCTTCTTTATCTATCACCCTGTACCCCATTTCAGCTAACTGATCTCTTAGGGCATCTGATTTGCTCCAATCTTTTTCTTTTCTTGCTATTTCTCTTTGTCTTAATATTTCTTTTACTCTTTTATCTTTTATCTTCTCATATGGTATTTCTTTTACTGCTGCTCCTTGTGTAATAGATTGCTCTAAGTCTAATCCTAGTACTTTATCAAATTCAAGTACTGTTGCTATTTTTACTTCAGAAGATATGTTTGATTTAATTAAATCGTTTAAGAGTGCAAGTATTACAGGGGTATTAAAGTTATCACTTAGTGCATCTTTAAACTTTTGGATATACTCTTCTGATGGTTTTCCTACTTTACCGTTATACTCTTTTGCTAATCTGTTTACACTATTTTCATATACACTTTGTGATGATTTTAAAGAATCAATACTAAACTTCATTGGTGTTCTGTAGTTAGATGTAAGGTAGTACCAGCGAAGAGCCATGTATGGTATTCCTAACTGTTCTATTTCTTGTAATGTAAATGCATTGTTTTTACTTTTAGAGAGTTTATCTCCTTTTGAAGTATATACAAATTCATTATGTATCCAGTATTTAATAACATGATGACCATATGCTCCCCAGTTTTGGGCTACTTCATTGGGGTGGTGTACTGATATGAGGTCTGATCCTCCAGTGTGTATGTCTATGTACTCTCCTAAGAGCCCACAGCTCATTGTAGAGCACTCTATATGCCATCCTGGGAATCCGTCTCCCCATGGTGAGTTCCAGTGCATCATATGGTTTTTGTATTTTCCATATCTTTTCATCCATAGTACAAAGTCAGCAGGGTTTCTTTTCTTTGGATCTTCTTTTACTTCTTCTCTTACTGCTACTTGTTTTTCTTCAAGGTTTTGTCCAAAGAATTCATAATATGCAGGAAATGTTGATATATCAAAATATACTGCCTGCTCTGTTTCATATGTGTGTCCATTTGCTTCTATTCTTTTAATAAAATCAATCATTTCAGGGATATAGTCTGTTGCTCTTGCCCATCCGAGCTTTGTCCATTCCTCTTTAGTCATATCTGGGACATTAATATCTTTTTGAATTGGTGTTCCATTTGGATTTTGCACATTTAACTTTCTAAAGCTTTCTAGTACATGTGATATATATTTGTTTGCAATTGATATTGGGTCTGTTTCCTCTTTTACTGCTTGTCTTTCTACTTTGTCTTCTCCAAAATCAGAATCAGAAGACATATGTCCTACATCTGTAAAGTTTACTACTCTTTTTAAATCATATCCTAGATATCTAAGTGCTCTTGATACTACATCGAAGTTAACAAGAGATCTTAGATTCCCTATATGTACTGTGTTGTATACTGTTGGTCCACAGCTATACATTTTAATTTTTCCTTTTTCATATGGGATTAGTGTTACTTTTTTTCTTTGTGGTGTATTGTATATTGTTACTTTTTTAATATCGTTCATTCTATTCCAATTATATTGGAATTATACTTTAATGACAAGAATAGCTTAAATCCTTTTAAGAAGGTTATTAATAATTAATTGTGATTGTTGATTATTGGGTATTCTTTCTTGTATATCTATTTTTGTTAATAGATTCTTAATATTTCTTCAGCTTCTTTTCCCCAATTTTTATCAATATATTTTTCTTTGTATCCTTTGTTAAAATATTTATTTTTAACAGAATTGAGTGTTGTTAAGCAAACTAAGTATCTTTCACTTATACTTCCATCTTTATTTAATATATTCCCATATAGTGGATCCAGATCTACTAAATAAATCTGTTTATCATTAAATGCATATACAAACTGTATAGGCCTTGTAATGTCAGTTAGGAACTTTGGGCTTTCATCTTTTGCTAGATATTTATATGCTATATATTGAGTTAAACTGGTTAACCATTTATTCATATTTGAATAGAAAAGAGATTCGTTTGTATCCCAAAGACCATTTGAATTTTCCATAGGGAGACATTTTCCAGTTATATATTCAGATGCAATGCATAAACCTTGTCCCTTTCTTCCCTCTGATGTATGTATTTCTGATACAAACATATTATATTGTGGTATTTTTATATCAAATTCTTGAAGTTCTCCAAGTAGATATTTAAAATTTCCTTGAATTTCAGTATATGATTCATTCGGGAAATCTAGTCTTTTCCTTGGTTCAAATGAAGGTGGTCTAATTATTATATTATTTTCATTTTTGGTATGTATTTTAATGAGACGGGTATCTGTAACACCACACTCTGTAAGGTATTCAGATGGGATATCTTGTGCTAATGCGTCTACTATGTAATGTTGTTCGGTTTCCATATACATATTTTACCATATAATCCTATAGTAATCCATTTAAGATATAAACAAAAAGGGAGAGCTTAACTCTCCCTTCTATTACCTACTCTACCTTATTAATTATATTTCTTCTTTCTTTCTATTCTTTATAGATGAATAACCAATAACTATTATTGCTAAACCTCCTACTATTAAGTACCAGTACTTCTGCCAGAAGTTTCTTGTATCTAATGCTTGTATATTAAATATAGTTTCTTTCTCATTATCTGATACTGTAAGTGATAATACTTCTGCTACTTCTATATTCTTAGGTAATGTGTCTTTTTTTACAACTATATTATATTTTCCAC
>ERZ1026792.757-NODE-757-length-24213-cov-5.107407_pt1 | contig 24213 bp, 20 predicted proteins | sample MGYA00520884_ERZ1026792 | MGnify/ENA primary metagenome ERZ1026792 (study PRJEB33270, sample SAMEA104284473) | anaerobic digester metagenome | biome: Anaerobic digester microbiome; feature: mesophilic sludge digester; material: Anaerobic digester biomass | place... | reverse complement strand
GACCTACATCGCCCGCAAGCTGGCCGAGGCGCTGGCGCCGTCAGTTGATCGCCGTCGGTTCGTGCAGTTCCACCCGTCGACCTCATACGAAGACTTCTTCGAGGGTTATCGGCCGTCGACCGACTCCGGTGGCAATCTCAGCTACACGCTGGAGAAGGGGCCGTTCGCCTCGCTGGTTGAACATGCAACAGAAGACGGTGAGCGTCGCCATCTGTTGACCATCGACGAACTCAACCGGGCCAACGTCCCCAAGGTGTTCGGCGAGCTGTTGTTTCTACTGGAGTACCGCAACGAGTCGGTGGTTCCGTTGTATCGGCCGGACGGGTTCTCGGTGCCCGAGAACGTCTGGGTGATCGCCACCATGAACACGGCCGACCGCTCGATCGCCATGCTGGACGCGGCGCTGCGGCGCCGTTTCCACTTCGTGCCAGTGTTCCCCGACACCGAGCCCATCTCGGGCGTCTTGGGGCGCTACTTGAAGCGTGAGGGCGGAGAGGTTGCCTGGGCCAGCCTGCTGGAGATGGTCAACACCGACCTGCGGGACCGCATGGGTAATGGTGACCAGCTGATCGGACCCAGCCACTTCATGCGAAGCGACCTCGACGAGGCTCATATGAAGCGCATCTGGGAGTACAACGTCGAGCCGCTGATCGACGACCTGTTCTATGGCGATAGCGATGCCATCCGCTCGTTCAAGTGGGCTCAGGTGCTCAACCGATTCCAGAAGAGCCCAGCGGGTGGCGCCGAGGCGGCGGCCACGGTGTGAACCTAACCGCCACTTCTGTGCTCGGCCATTCGGTGGTCGAGTTGGCCGAGTACGAGAAGCGCACCGTCGCACTTTCTGGCGCCGACGCTTCCGCCATCCAACAGGCAGCGGGCAACCGGCTGTCGGTTGGGGTCTCAAGCAAGGAGGGCCACTACGAGCTGACGGCCACCCAGCACGTGGGCGCCATCGTGACCGGCAACGTCTCGGTGGCGATCCGGCCGAAGGTGCCACTGCACAACCTGTTCCTGCTGTTGGGAGTGAAGCCGCCAGAGTTCGACGAAACGTTGTTTGGCTTCGACCAGGACGCCGACCTGCTGTCGGTGATGGCGGCCGTGTTCACCACAGCCGTTGACCGGGCGACAGCCAGGGGAGTGCACCGGGGGTACCGTCCCACCGAGGAGCGGCTGGGGTCGCCCCGGGGACGAATCGACCTGGTTCGGCAGGTCCGTCGTCCGGCGCTGGTGAGCCCGATGGCATGCCGGTTCGACGAGTACACCGCCGATCATTTCCCAAACCGAGCGTTGGTGGCGGCCCTCGACCGCCTGGGACGTGTGCCCGGCCTGGACCTGGGCCTGCGCATCGGCCTCAACCGACTCGCGCCCCGCTTTGCGGAGGTCGCCCGGGTCGTTGTTGACCCAGCGGCCGTCGACCGTTGGACGCCCAGCCGAGTTGATGCCCACTACGAGGTGGCCATGCGCCTGGCTGGATTGATCCTGCGCAACCTCACGCTGACCCACCGCACAGCTGCGACCGCGGCGGCTTCGTTCACCGTCGACATGAACGATCTGTTCGAAGCGTTCGTGGCTGATCGCCTCTCTAAGCACTTGCGGCATCTGCTGGTGGTCACCGAGCCCAAGGTGCCCCTGGCCACGACCTCGGGGCAGACCATGCGCCCAGACCTCGTGTTCCGCCAGGCTGACCAAAACCTTTACGTGGGGGATACCAAGTACAAGATGTCGACCGGTCCGGCCAGGCTGCGGGACTATTACCAGTTGCTGGCTTACTCGACTGCGATGGACCTGCCCGAGGGCGTACTCATCTACGCACAGGATCCAGATGACCCAGCAGCTGGCTCAGGCTCGCACGTCCACTCGATCGCAGTCCGCAATTCTGGCAAGGTCATCCACACCTACCGACTGCCGCTGAGCGGCTCCAACACCAGCGTCGAGTCTGCGCTCAAGAATCTGGCTGATTGGATCGACCTGCGGCCTGACTCGTCCGTCATCGAGTCCGTGTCACGGACTCTCGACAGGGGGTGGGGAGGGTCAACCACCTCCGACGTCAGGGAGGAGAGAATGGTTCAGTGAACGCACCAGGGGTCGGATCGCCCAACCCGTCACTGAAGGCTAAAGATGGGTCTCCTTCACCCAAGTTGCCAGAAGGGCTGTCGGCATTCGTCGCCAGGGTGCTAGATCAACTCAGCATCAGCGCGTGGTTGCCTGCGGCGTTAGCGATTGCTGGGATCTTCTTCGCGATTCGGATGAGCATCGCTGACGGCGACGTGAAGGATGCGCTGGAAGCCGTTGGTGGAACAAGCATCGAGCAGCTGCTGGTTCTACTTGGAGCGGTCGTGCTCCTTACAACCGTGACTCAGGCCTTCGAGTTTGGCTCGATCCGGTTCCTGGAGGGGTACTGGGGCACAGCAAGGCTGCCTCAGTGGGTGGCTGATCTTTTCGCTGGACGATGGGAGCGGTGGGAGAAGGAGGCACGCGGACGTCGCGAGGAACTCCAGCTCGAAGCGTTCCGGTCGGCTGAGCGAAGGTATGCAAATGCAATAGACGACATCGACGTGGTCAGGCACGTGCACGCCGACCTCCTGGATGTCGCCAGCGTTCCGAAACTCAGCTCAGACCAGGAGGAGCTCCTTAACGAGCTCGATTGGCGGGACTACGCATCTGCAAGAACGATGCGCCGGCTAGAGGCGCATGAGAAGCGTATGAATCGGTTTCCACGGTCCAGTCGGATCATGCCGACTCGCTTGGGCAACCTCCTTCGGGCGAGTGAGGATCGAGCAAACGAGGAAATACCCGGTTCGGTCCAAGGGATGGTCCACCGCACCTACCACCTGGTACCGGGACACTTGCAGGTCGAGATCGACCAGTTTCGCAATCGTCTGGGGCTCTACGCGTCGCTAGTGGTCACGGAGTTGTGGTGGCTGTCGCATCCGCGGTCGTGCTGTTCAACACCGGGTTGGCGTCTGCCGCATTCATTTCGGCGAGTCATCTACTCCTCATGGCGCTCTTCTACCGGGCTACCTTCGGTAGCGCCGAAGCCTACGGCGACCTGCTGGAAACCGTCGCAGAGTTGGTTAGCACCACCGTTTGGGATGACGGAGAAGCGGTTTAGGCCTTATGCATCAAACGATCGCACTGTTTGCAGGTGGGAGCAATGGAGTCGCGCTTGGTCCTCTCGCATCCAGGGCACTTCCAATCGCGCATTGCGTCGCGCCCAGTTCCCGGCAGTCTACGATCCACCATGAAGCCAGTTTGACATACATCCTTGGTTGGCGAAAGGCGTGATTTCACCTCCTGCCCCGCTGGGGCGATGTTCGGACTTGGGCTCGGCGGGTTCCCAGCCGTTGGAACCGGTCCAACAAGCCGCGCGTGAAGTCGCTCATGAACGTCTCGACCGTTGCTCGGTCAACGATGCCGCCGAGCGCTTGAACTGCCAGAAGTACGCCGGGGCTTCTCGGGGTGGCAAACAGTCGTCGAAGGTACGTCAGGGCCAGTTCGGTAGTTGCTTGCGACCGTTCGTCCTCCATCAAGTGGCCGAGCGTTGTCGCCAGGTCGGTGACCGAGTAGGCGTCGAAGAGCCGGTACACGTCGCCGGCGTCTTTGCCCAGGAGCCGCTGAGGGGTCGCGAGGCGCTCACCCAACTTGTGGGCCTTCGCAACCAGGAGCGCAGCCGGCCCTGCCACGTTCACACCGATCTGGCGGTCGTCGGCTGGATCGAGGGCGGCAATCTCGATCTGGCCATAGTCGACCAATGCCCCCTCGACGCCGTCGCTCTTGCGGGCGGCTGACTTGCCGTGGTCGCCGGGAAGACGAGCTCCCCGACGTCCGGCCTTGGGAGCTACCGCCGCTGGGACGATCAGGTCGACTGGAACCGTGATGTCGCCCTCGAAACCAGGACGCACCACCGTCCGCTCCCAGATACCTGGCTCACCCGTGTAGGCGAATCCGGCGCTGGTCATCGCGTCGCCAAGTAGGGGAGTGTCGGCGAGACGGGCTGGGTCGACGACGAGGTCCGCATCGGTCGTGAACGGCTGGTACGTGGGCAGCCGGGAAGCGGTTCGCAGATAGACCGCTTGGGCGCCGATGAGCACGATTGCGTCGAGATGCGGCTGGAGCGCCGTCAGCGCATCCAGCAGGACTCCGCGCGCTTCGAGGTACTCGACGCGCGGCTGAATGTTCATGGCAGGCCTGGCTGCTCAGTCAGCGAGTCGGCCTGCCAAGTCGGAGCGTTCGTCCGAAGCCACTCGACCATGGCCTCGCCCTGGGCGGGTAGACGCCCGGGGCCGGTCAGGCAGTCGACGGCAACCTGTGCCGGGGAGGCGAAGGTCATGCCGTTCCGGGTCCAGGTGCGATCGAACACGAGATCATCGTACGGGCGAGCTGTGACAACGTTCCCCCCATTTCTTGCCGGACGCAGGTTGGTGAGCGATGCCAGCAGTTCGGGGTCCTCGACGAAAACGACCGCAATCTCGGGCGGCGCCACCGAGGTCAGTTCCGCAGCGGCAAACGATCCCGTGATCGCGAAACTTGCCTCCGACTGGGTTGCGACGTCTTTCAAGAACTGCTCGGGTCCGGCGGACGCGATCCAGCCGGTCGTCGCGTTGCTGTTGAGCAGTGAATACGTCGACGTCATCTGGCGGAGCAGTGGTTCCCAATCGACCTTGTCGATTGGACCTCGTCCGACGCGGCCGATGAGCAGCTCGTCACTCAAGGCGCCCACCAGGCGCGAGACGTACCCGGCATCGGCTTTGATGGCCGCAGCGAGTTCGGTCACCCCATAGGGAGGGAGAACCTCGGCCAACGTCCGCTGAAGTGCCCAGGCCCGGGGTCCGCGTAGGTTGGGGCCCTGTGCTGCTTCCGGGGACGGGTTGCGTTGAGCGCCTTGGGCTCGAATCGCCAAACCCGGTCGGTCGATGGACAGGTACACGTTGCCGCTCAGGTCGACATATCCGATCTGGCGGGCGGCCAAGAGCTCTCGGGTGCGGGGGCTCAGCCACGTCGCAGCGACAACGGTTGGCCGGGTGGGGTCGGGAAGACCGACGACGTCTCGGGGGCGCAGCCCATCGCAAGGGATGACGTCGATGGACCGCGTCTCGGAGTCGGGCGAGGTCACCCGGACCGCCCCGTTGCGTGCAGGCTGTTCGGCAGCGACTAGCCACCCTGCCGGGGCGAGCGAGTTGAGCAGAGCCGATGCTTGGGCTTTGAGTTGCTTGTCTGCGTATGAGTCGTTCCCGGAAGTCACCCTCGAACCGCCAATCTGGGCAGCTTGGAATGCCCGTCGGCCATTCTACCTGAGTTGCCTGGATGGGCAAGTTGCTTGACATAGGCAAGTTGGTCTGAGGGGCATGTCCGCAGGTTGCTCGGAATCCGACCCGGACGGCCACCCGTTTCACCATCCGTGAAACAGAAGGGTTTTTGGAACACGTTGAAGGTCAGCCAGCAGCGACCCGGGCGACCAAGATGCCGGACGGCAGCGCGTGTGTGAACGTGCCGGTATCAGCGTCGTGTGACGGTGACCGGCAGCTTCGTGTAGCCGTGCACGAATGACGACAGGGTGCGCTCCGGCTCCGCCTGGATCTCGATGCGCTCAAAGCGAGCGAGCACCTCCTCCCACAGGATCCGCAGTTGCAGCTCCGCAAGCCGGCTGCCCATGCAGAAGTGGATTCCGTAGCCGAACGCCAGCTGCCGGTCGGCGTTGGAGCGATCGAGATCGATGCGCTCGGCGTCGACGAAGACGTCCTCATCGCGGTTGGCCGAGATGTACCACATCAGCACCTGGTCGCCTTCGAGGATCTGCTTGTCGCGAATCGTGCAGTCCTTCGTGGCGGTGCGTCGCATGTAGGACAGCGGCGTCTGCCAGCGGATGATCTCCGGAACGAACGTGGAGATCAGCCCGGGGTCGGCGGTCAGCTTGTCGTACTGGTCGGGGTACTTGTTGAGCCCGTAGACGCTGCCGGTCATCGTGTTGCGGGTGGTGTCGTTGCCGCCGACGATCAGCAGCAACAGGTTGCCGAGGTGCGAGATGGTGGGCATGTCCTTGGTGGCCTCGCCGTTGGCCAGCATCGAAACCAGATCGGTGCCGTCACCGCCGCGGCGCTCCTCCCACAGCCCCTCGAAGTAGGTCACGCACTCCATCAGCTCCTCGATCTTCTGCTGCTGGGTCTCGACGACGCCGCCGGAGCCCGGAACGGCGAACACGATGTCGGACCAGCGGGTCAGCTTGCGCCGGTCCTCCAGTGGAAAATCGAAGAGCGTCGCCAGCAGCAGGGTGGTGAGTTCGATCGAGACCGTGTCGACCCAGTCGAACGTCTCACCCTCCGGGAGCGAATCGAGTACGGCGACGGTGCGTTCGCGGATGAGGGGTTCGAGGTTGCGGAGGTTGCTGGGCGCCGACACCGACCGCACTGTTTTGCGCTGGGCGGTGTGCTCGGGCGGATCCATGGCGATGAACGGGGTGATCTGGACCAGCGGGTTGGGGCGGTCTGGGTCGGGGCGGAGACCAAGGGTCATGCCCTGCGCCGAGGAGAAGGTCTGCCAGTCACCGTCCACCGCCCGAACGTCGTCGTATTTCGTGATTGACCAGTAACGCCCGGCCGTCTCGATCTCGTTGAGGTGCACCGGGTCCTCGGCGCGGAGGCGGGCGAAATGGTCGTGCCAACGGTCCTCCTTGAACAGGTGCGGGTTGGCCGGGTTGATGTCGGCCAGCTTGAGGTCGGCGGCGTCGGGCACCCCGGCCCCCACCTCGGCCATCTCCATCTCCGGAGTTCGGATGCTCGGATCGAAGTCGATCCTCGGCTTGGTGTCGTCGGTCATGGTGTCTCCCCTCGGTCGAACTTCCGGCGGCGCCGTGTCAGGCCTGCCACTCGCTGGATCATGGCACGCGGCGACCCTTGGCGGATACCGTCCTCGAATGACTGGGTTGAGGCAGCAGCGACGGTTGTCTCACCCCGGCGTCGGGATACCATATTGGTGCATGGTGGTATCATTGCGATGTGGCCATGACACTGCGACTTTCGGACGAACTGCTCGCTGAGCTGCGAATGGTGGCCGAGGAGGACCGGCGGAGCGTTCATCAGGCGGTGATCGTGGCGATCGAGACCTACCTCGCCGACCGAGAGACCGACGAGATCATGGCCGACGCCGAAACCCTGCGGGCGTTGGCCGATGCGCGCGACGCGGTCGCATCGGGTGACGTCGAATACGGCACGGACGCGGTCCACGCTCTGGTTCAGCGGCGACAGGCTTCGTGAGCCTTGTGCCCTACGAGCTGGGCACGTCGCCGCAGGCTCGGCGGGCGTTGAGTGACCGGCTTCCGCACGACGTTGCCCTTGCTGCCGCCGAGTTCATCACAGGGCCGCTTCTCAACAATCCACAGCGGGTCGGTAAACGGCTACGAGACGACATGGCCGGCATCTACAGCGCTCGGCTGGGACGAGATTGGCGGGTTCTGTATGAGATCAACGACGACAGAAGATCGGTCATCGTGCTCGACATCGGCCATCGTGCCGTTGCCTACCGTCGTCGCTGATCCCGCCGAGGTGCAGCCGCCTCATCCCGGTTCGACATGGCCTACTGTCGGCCCGGTGAGCGAGACGATCCTGGTCGGTGAGGCCGACGATGCCCGGTTATCGGACTTTCGTCGGCTCAACGATCAGGCCGCTCGTCGGAAGTTGGAAGGCGACGAGTTCTTTCTGTCGGAGGGGTGGGTGTCGATCGACCGGCTGCTCGACTCGGGTCACGTCTTTCGGTCGGTGCTGTTGTCGCCGTCCCGGGTGAACCGGTTCCGGCCGTTCATGGAGCGTCCCGAGCTGGCGGGCGTGCCGGTGTACGTGGCCGAACGGGACGTGATGGGAGACATCGTCGGGTTCGACCTGCCGCGGGCGGTTCTGGTGTCGGCGTTTCGCAAGCCGTTGTGGTCGGTCGAGCAGCTCGCAGCGACGTCGAAACGTTTGATCGTGCTCGAGGCCTTGAACGATGACGAGAACGTCGGGGCGATCGCACGAGCGGCACGGGCGTTCGACATCGATGGCATGGTGCTCAGCCCAACCTGCACCGACCCGTACCATCGCCGCACCGTGCGGGTTTCCATGGGGGAGATCCTGCACATGCGGGTTGCCCGAGCCTCCGCCGATGGCTGGCCAGGAGCGCTCGACACGTTGCACTCGCACGAGTTCGAGACGTGGGCGATGACGCCTGACCCCAAGGCCGAGGACCTGTGGGGTGCCGATGTACCGGATCGCCTGGCGATCATGCTCGGGGCGGAGGGTCCGGGGTTGACCCGGGCTGTTCTCGACATCGCCTGCAGGCGGGTGAGGATCCCGATCAGTGGGGCGGTCGACTCGCTCAACGTCGGGCACGCTGCGGCGATTGCGTTCGCCGCCGTCTCACGGCCTCGGCAGTAGCTCCTTAGCTCTGGATCCGCCGGAGGCGGACGCAGCACAGGTTGGAATCCGGCTCCAGCCGCACGTCGAAGCCGCTGTCGTCGACCTGGGCGACCGCCGCCTTGATGAGGCCGTGGTTCAACCCGCACACCAACTCGGTGTGGGTCGTTGCCAGGACGTGGAACGGGCAGTTGCGCAGCACGACGGTTCCGTCGGGCTGCTCGAGGGGCTCGTAGCCCTGCTCCTGCAACACGTCCAGGGTTGCGGCCCGGGCTGAGGCGGCCGAACGCGCTCGGCCCCGGCGGGCACGCATCGCCTCACCGAGTTGCCGTCCGGCGAATCCTGCGGCACGGTCGACCGCCTCGGAGATGTCGCCACCGCTCGATTGGGCGTCGACGACCGCATCGGCGAGCAGCCGCCCGGCCAACTCGTAGTCGCGAGGCGGCAGGGCGATGTCGAACTCGAGCGCCGAACGGCGGTACACCTTGGCGGGTCGGCCGGCGCCCGGGCCGGTGCGGCCGCTGAGACGCTGGTAGTCGACATCGAGGAGGCCGTCCTCGGCCAACCGGTCGAGGTGGTGGGCGGCGACGCCGCGTTGGATGCCCGCTGCGTCGGCGGCCGCGTCGCGCCCGACCCAGTCACCCGCCAACACGATGTAGTCGTAGAGCGCCCGTCGGCTGGGCTCACCCAGCACGCTCAGGGCCGCGATCTGGTCGAGCGTGGGCGGTTGCTTCGCAGTCATGACTGCCAGCGTACCTCTATGTACAAGATTCGATTGCGATAGAATCAGCGACGGCCTACTATCAATAACGCAGGTTGACGATAGAGGTGCAGCGATGACCACAGCGTTCGTCCTTTCGGGAGGCGGAAGCCTCGGAGCGGTTCAGGCGGGCATGCTTGCCGCCATCGAGGAGCAAGGCCTGCGGCCCGACCTGCTGATCGGAACCTCGGCGGGGGCACTCAACGCCGCCTATCTGGGCGCCCACGGTTACTCCGCCGAGTCGATCGCCGACCTGGCGGAGCTGTGGCGGGGCCTGCGCCGCCAGGATGTCTTTCCGCTCGACCCGCTGCGATCGATGCTGGCGTTTGCGGGGAAGCGGGCCTCGCTGTGTTCGATGCGACCGCTTCGGCGGTTGGTCGAGACGCATTTGCCCATCGACGACCTGCGAGATGCGCAGCTGCCCCTGCACATCATCGCCACCGACGCGCTCAGCGGGGAGGAGGTGGCGCTCTCCAGCGGCGATGCCGCCACCGCCGTTTTGGCGAGTGCCGCCATCCCTGCGGTGTTTCGACCGGTCGACCACGAGGGCCGGCTGCTGATCGACGGGGGCGTCTCCAACAACACCGCCGTCGGGCAGGCGGTGGCGCTGGGTGCCGATCGGGTGGTGGTGGTGCCCGCCGGCTTTGCCTGCGACCTGTCCGAACCGCCCTCGACGCCGTTGGACGCAGCGGCACATGCGATCACCCTGCTGCTCGAACAGCGCCTGGTGATCGAGGTTGCCCACTTCGCCGACGAGGTCGAGATCATCGTTGCGCCCCCGCTCTGCCCCCTCAGCGTGAACGCGGTCGACTTCGGTCACGCAGGCGAGCTGATCGACCGCGCCCACGCCAACACTCACGCTTGGCTCGAGGCTGGCAACGACCGTCTGCCCCACCAGGCACGTTTCCTCGCTCTCCATCATCACGGGCATCACCATGGCACCGGTCAGGCCGGGTTGTCGGGGCGGCCGGATATGGTCGGGCGACCCGCCAAGACCGAGGAATGAGGACACGATGGGTGAGTACCGAGACGTCGCCGCCAAGCTGCGCGAGCCATCCAAATCGTTGCGCGCCGCCATGCCCGAGGCGTACAGCGCGTTTGGGGCGCTTCATCAGGCGACGACGGGCGACGGCGCCATCTCTGCGAAGACCAAGGAGTTGATTGCCCTGGCCATCTCGGTGGTGAAGCAGTGCGACGGTTGCATCGCCACCCACGCCAAGGCGGTTGCCGCCCAGGGCGCCACCGCCGAGGAGGTGGCGGACGCACTCGGGGTCGCCCTGCTGATGGACGGCGGGCCGGCGACGGTGTACGGCCCCCGGGCCTGGGCGGCGTTCCACGAGTTTGCCGGCATCGACCTGTAGTCGGGCGCATCGATGAACGACCAGGATCCGACCGATGTCCCCACCGCCGACCCGCGCCCGGCCAAGCTGACCAGAGCCACCTCGCTGGTGCTGGTGAACACCGGACCGGGCAAGGGCAAGACCAGCGCTGCGATCGGGGTGGTGATCCGGGGCGTCGCCAGGGGCTGGCGGGTGGCGGTGGTGCAGTTCCTCAAGTCGGACACGTGGCACAGCGGGGAGGAGAAGGTCTGTCGACAGCTGGGCGTCGACTGGTTGACCGAGGGGGAGGGGTTCACCTGGGACTCCACCGACCTGACGGTCGACCGGGCACGGGCGGTCAGCGCCTGGGGCCAGGCCAAGGCGCTGATCTCGGCCGGGGACCACTCGCTGGTGGTGCTCGACGAAGTGACCTATCCGGTCAACTGGGAGTGGATCGACGTCGGCGACGTGGTCGAGACGATCCGGACACGCCCCGACCACGTCAACCTGGTGATCACCGGGCGCGACGCCCCGCAGGCGCTGATCGACCTGGCCGACACCGTGACCGAGATGGCCGAGACCAAGCACGCCTATCAGGCGGGCATCTCGGCCAAGAAGGGCATCGACTTCTGAGGCGTCAGCCGAGCTGGTCCAGCCTGGCCGTGCGCTGAACCACGGCGGCTGCGGCCCGGATGATCGGCACGGCGAGCAGTGCGCCCGAGCCCTCGCCGAGCCGCAGCTGAAGGTCGATGATCGGCACGAGCCCCAGGTGGGCCAGAGCGATCGGACCTGCCGGTTCGGCCGGGGCATGCGAAGCGATCAGGTGCTCGCTCAGCGGCGGTGCCAGGGCGACGGCGACGAGGGCGGCCGACAAGGTGATCGCACCATCGAGCACGACCGGGACGCGCTTGGCGGCGGCGGAGAGCACGGCCCCGACCAGAGCGGCGTGCTCCAGCCCGCCCAGCTGGCAGAGCAGCACAAACGGGTCGGTCTCGGAACCGACGCGCCGGACCGCCGTTGCCACGGCGTTGCGTTTGCGCTCAAGGGTTGGGTCGTCGGCTCCGGCACCCCGGCCGGTGGCCTCGGCAGCGGAGCGACCGGTGAACGCGGCGGTGAGGGCGGCGGTCGAGGTGGTGTTGGCGATGCCGATGTCGCCCACCGCCAGCAGGTCGGCGCCGCCGGCGATCAGGTTGCGGGCCGCGTCGGCCCCGGCTCCGACGGCGGCCAGCGCCTGGTCGGAGGTCATCGCCGGTCCGGTGGTGAGGTCGGCCGTGCCGGGCGCCACTTGTGCTCGCAGCAGCCGGGGATGAGCGACCGTCGGCTCGATGATCCCGACGTCGAGCACGACCAACTCGGCGCCCGCGCCGGCTGCCAGCACCGCCGAGGCGGCGTCGCCGCGGACGGCAGCGTCGGCGATCGCTGCGGTCACGCTTTGGGGCCACATGGTGACGCCCTGCCGGTGCACCCCGTGGTCGGCAGCGGCGATCAACAGCGTCGGCCGAACGGGTGCGACGGGCGGGCACACGCCGGTGGCGGCGGCGAGCGCAATCGCCAGGTCGGCCAGCCGGCCGAGGGCCCCTGGGGGAGTGGCCAGCGCATCCACCCGGGCGCTGGCGGAGCGGCCGGCATCGGAGTCGGGCGCGGGAACCGACCGTGCCAGCTCGGCGAGATCTGCTGCGGAAAAGCTCAAGTCGGTCCTTTGGCGGGGTTGGGGTGTTCCTCCCGATCGTCGGTGCCGGGCAGGCCGATCCGTGCGGTCCATCCGTCCTGCCCATGGTTGAGAACGACGACGCCACCATGGCCGATGGTGGCGGCAAACACCTGGTCGGGGCCCCAGCCGCAGGTGGCGCTGAGGGCTGCGCGAATCGGCCCGGCGTGGGTGATGATCAGATGGCGGCCGGCCGCTAATGCATCGAGAGCGCCGCTCACCCTCACAGCGACCGCGTCGTACCGCTCAGCTCCGGGCGGGTCGAAGCCGAGGTAGGCCTCAGCGCTGTCGAGCGCTGCGGCGGGAACGTCGGCCCAGCACGCGTCCCAGCGGCGACCCTCCCACTCGCCGAAGTCGCGCTCGGCCCAGGCGGCGTCCTCCGTCCAGGGGCCGCCGTCGATCAGCGCTGCGGTCGCCTGCGCCCTGGCGGCCGGCGAGGTGCGACGAACGGCGACTTGGGCCAGTGCACTCAGCTGCGGCGCCGGGGGAGCGGCGTCGTCGGCCAGGCCCGGGTCCAGCCGCTGGCCGTAGCAGCGGCCCTCCACCTCGGACGAGACGGCGAGATGCCGCACGAGCGTCACTGTCGTGGGGCCCATGGGCGGCCTCACCAGCCGTGGCGCCACAGCGCGACGAGCACGGTCATCACCGCCAGCATCGTCGCCTGGGTGACTGCGCCCAGCACGTCGCCGGTCAGCCCGCCGAGCTTGGCTCGGGCCAGCGCACGGGTGGCGACGATGACGACGGCCCCGGCGACGAGCGGCGCCCAGAACCACCACCCTGCGGCGAGCACGGCGGCGGCGACGGCTGCGCTCGAGCACAGCACGGCGGTTGCGGTGCCGCCACGTCCGGCGACCTTGGCGCCCAGCCCCTGATCGGACACCGGCGCCAGCGACGCTGCCAGCGCCACGCCCGCCGCCCGGCCGATGACGTGGCCGGCCAGCATCACCGTCGCAAACGTCGCCAGGGGGAGTTGCGCCAGCAGCATCACCTGGTAGAGCAGCGAGGCGATCAGCGTGACGGCGCCGTAGGTCCCCACCCGGCTGTCGCGCATGATCTCGATCCGGCGCTCCGGGGTCCAGCCGCCCCACAGGCCGTCGGCGGTGTCGGCCAGTCCGTCCTCGTGAAACGCCCCGGTGACGACGACGGCCGCAGCGACCGCGGCCACCGTGGCGGGTGCTGCGCCCACCAGGGGTTGAAGCCCGGCCCGGACGGCGATGCCGACCGCCGCAACGACCGCCCCGACGAGCGGGAAGAAGGCCTGCGAGCCGCGTAGGTCATCGTCGCTCACCGAGGTGAGCCGAACCGGGATGCGGGTGAGGAACTGCATCGCCACCGCAGCGAGGTGCGCCCAGCGCCGGGGGCCGGTGGGGCTCACCGTCGGGCTCGCTGCGGGAGGCATCATCGACACGAGAAGGTGCCACATCCGCCCGTCGGTCCGGCAATCGCTCGCCGCTTGAATGTCCCAGTGCCGTCGTAGTCTGTCGCCGTGCCCAAATCCAGTGCCCCGCCAACCCCGCCACCGCTGCGCCAGGCGATGGCTGCGCCCAAGATGGTGCGGCCGTTCAAAGTGCACGCAGCGTTTGAACCGGCGGGGGATCAGCCAGAAGCCATCGCTGCTCTGGCAAAGGGCATCAACGCGGGGGAGCGCTACCAGACGCTGCTGGGCATCACCGGCTCGGGCAAGTCGGCCACGGTGGCGTGGATGATCGAGCAGGTGCAGCGGCCAACGCTGGTGTTGGCGCCAAACAAGAGCCTCGCCGCCCAGCTCGCCAATGAGTATCGCGAGTTCTTCCCCGACAACCGGGTTGAGTACTTCGTCAGCTACTACGACTATTACCAACCCGAGGCCTATATCGCCTCCAGCGATACCTTCATCGAGAAGGATTCATCGGTCAACGACGACATCGATCGGTTGCGCCACTCGGCCACCTCGGCCCTGCTGACCCGCCGCGATGTGATCGTGGTGGCCTCCGTCAGCTGCATCTACGGGCTGGGTTCGCCCGAGGACTACGCGCGGCAGCTGCTGGCGCTGCGGGTGGGGGAGTCGGTCGACCAGCGCGAGCTGCTGGGTCGCCTGGTGGACATGCAGTACGAGCGCAACGACCTCAACCTGGTGCGGGGCAAGTTTCGGGTGCGGGGCGATGTGATCGAGATCCACCCGGCCTACGAGGAGACGGCGGTGCGTATCGAGCTGTTTGGCGACGAGATCGAGACGATCTCGATCGTCGACCCGCTGACCGGCGAACGCGTGCGCACCCAGGAGGAGCTGGAGATCTTCCCGGCCACTCACTACGCCACACCGGAAGACAAGATGCGGGCGGCGATCGGGCGCATCGAAACCGAACTGGCGTCACAACTGCAACTGTTCGAGCGGGAGCAGAAGTTGTTGGAGGCGCAGCGGCTGCGCATGCGCACCGAGTACGACCTGGAGATGCTCGCCGAAATGGGCTTCTGCAACGGCATCGAGAACTACTCGGCGCCCATGGAGGGACGGGCGGCGGGGATGCCGCCCAACACACTGCTCGACTTCTTTCCCGACGACTTTCTGATGGTCATCGACGAGAGTCACGTCACCATTCCCCAGATCCACGGGCAGTACGCCGGCGACCGGTCTCGCAAGGCGAACCTGATCGAGCACGGGTTTCGGCTGCCATCGGCCGCCGACAACCGGCCCCTCCGGTTCGAGGAGTGGGAGCAACGCGTCAACCAGTGCGTGCTGCTGTCGGCGACGCCGTCGAAGTGGGAGATCGAGCACTCCGACAGCGTGGTCGAGCAGATTGTGCGCCCCACCGGCCTGATCGACCCCGAGGTGGAGGTGCGCCCCACCAAGGGGCAGATCGACGACCTGATGGCCCGCATCGACGAGCGGGTGACCAAGGGCGAGCGTGTGCTGGTCACGACGCTCACCAAGAAGATGGCCGAGGACCTCACCGACTATCTCTTGGAAATGGGGGTGAGGGTGCGTTACCTGCACTCGGAGGTGGACACGCTGCAACGCATCGAGTTGGTCCGCGACCTGCGCCTGGGCGAGTTCGACGTGCTCGTCGGCATCAACCTGCTGCGGGAGGGCCTCGATATCCCCGAGGTGTCGCTGATGGCCATCCTGGATGCCGATAAGGAAGGCTTCCTGCGCTCGGAGACGTCGTTGATCCAAATGATCGGCCGCGCTGCCCGCAACGTCGAGGGCCGGGTGGTGATGTACGCCGACAACATCACCGACTCGATGCAGCGGGCGCTGTCCGAGACCAACCGGCGCCGTGGTTTGCAGCAGGCCCACAACCTGAAGCACGGCATCGACCCCACCTCGGTGCGCAAGGCCGTCACCGACATTCTTGCCGATCTGCGCGGCGCCGGCGGTGGCACACCCATCCCCGGCGGCGGCCGCCGCAAGCAGCGGCCGGGCGAAAAAGCCCGCGCCGAGGCCTATGCCGATCTTCCACCCGAGGACCTTGGCCGCCTGATCCAGGCGCTGCGCATCGAGATGGAGGAGGCCTCCGCAGACCTGCGCTTTGAGGAGGCCGCCCGCCTGCGGGACGAGGTGAAGGAACTCGAGCGGGAGGCCCGCTCGGCCGGACTGTCGAAGTAGTCGGGTGATGGTGATGGTGCCCGAGCGCAGCACGCAACGGCCCCGCTGGTTTTGGGGCAAGTGGCCCGGTGCCGGCGTGGCGGTCAGGCTAGGGAACTGATGAGCGCACCCGAGACGATTCCCCAGACTCCGTCCACGGCTGTCACTCCGCGTCCACGGATGGACCATCTGCCCGCCCTCGACGGACTGCGTGGCATCGCGGTGGCCGCAGTGATCGCCTACCACCTCGACTTTGGCTGGGCGAAGGGCGGCTACCTGGGGGTGTCCCTGTTCTTCACACTGTCGGGCTACCTGATCAGTCGATTGATGGTCGCCGAGGTGGAGGCGACCGGTGGGGTGGATACGCCGGCCTTCTGGCGCCGTCGCATCAAGCGTCTTGCGCCGGCCTCCCTGGTCACCCTGACTGCGATTGCGGTGCTGGAGCACCTCGACCCCACGATCTGGTCCACCAACGGGTTTCGAGGGTCGATGTTGGGGGCGCTGTTCAACGTCGCCAACTGGCAGTCGCTGATCTCGGGCGCCGGGTACTTCGATCTGCTGGGCGTGGCCTCGCCGGTGCGCCACTACTGGTCGCTCGCCATCGAGGAGCAGTTCTATTTGGTGTTCCCGCTGGTGGTGTTGGTGCTGATTGGGCGGCAGCGCAAACGCATCGACCGGCTGATTCCGGTAGCGGCGGCGGGCATTGCAGTTTCAGTGGTGATGACACTGCTGCTGTCAGCGGACCCCGAGCGGGTCTACCTCGGCACCGACACCCGGATGGCCGAGATCCTCTTCGGCGTGCTGTTTGGGGCGCTGCACCAACGGTTTGGCGCGCGGCTTGGGAAGTGGGCTGCGAGCCTGTCGCTGCCTGCGTTGATCACCTTTGTCGTCGCGGTCGTCACCCTGCCGCCGGAGAGCCCGTTGGTGTCCCACGGGATCCTGATCGTCGGCGGTGCGGTGTGGGCCGTGCTGATCGTGGGGGTGGCGCACGTCGGACCGAAGGCCCGCATCGGGCTGGCCGGCACCCTTGCCGCTGAACCGCTGCCCTACCTGGGGCGCATCAGCTACTCGCTCTACCTGGTGCACTGGCCCATCCTGCAGGTGCTCTCTCAGCCACGTCTGGGAACGGGCAGGCTCGCCACCGTGATCATTCAGGTCGGCGTCTCGGTGGGGGTCGCCTCGGCGATCACGTTCTGGATTGAGCAACCGATTCGCAAATGGCGCCCCAAAGTGCCCGCCGTGGTGCCGCTGGCATGGCTGGCCGGTACGGCCGTGGTGGCCGGCCTGGTGATGATCCCGTTGCCGTCGGCCGAGGCCACGGTGGAGGACCTGGGTGCACCAATCGTCACGTTGCCCAGCGGCGAGAAGGTGCAGGACCCGGCGGACGTCAACTTCGGCGCGAAGGTGTTGGGCTTTGGCGACTCGGTGGGGTTCACCACGGCGTTCAACACCGACCTGTGGTTGCAGAACAACACCAACGCCGACTTCACCGGCCATGCCGCTCTTGGCTGTGGCACGGTTACCGAGGTGGCGCTGCAAGTCGCCCCGGGTCAGTCAAGGATGGCGTTCCCGCCCGGCTGCCTCACCGCCGAGGACATGGCGGGGCTCGTCAAGGAGGCCAAGCCCGACGTGGTGATCTACATGTCGGAGGGCATCGATCTGTACGACCACGAGATCGACGGCGAGTGGACCTCGATCCTCGATCCCGGGTTTCGCGACCTGTACACCAAGACGCTGGCCGCCAAGCTGGACGCCGTCGGCTCGGAGGGTGCCACCGTCCTGGTGGGCAACGTGCCACCGACCGCACCGGTTGACGCCAACGGTGTTCGGATCGGGACCGACTTCCCGCAGCGTGTGGAGGTAACCGACGAGATCATCACCGAGCTGGCCAACGAGCGCGTGGGCACCGTGGTGCTGGACTACGCCGGCGCCGTGCAACTGGCCGAGCAACAATTGAATCTGCGCCCGGACGGAGTGCACCCCAACATGGATCTGGGCGTCGGCTGGATCGACGCCTACTTCGGGCCGGTGCTGACCGACGCCCAAAGCCGGGCGCTGGACGAACAGAGCACCGATAACCCGTCCTTGTGAGCGGGGCGGCTCCCCCGCGCCGCGTTACAGAACGTCGACGGCGCGCTGGGCCAGCCAGGCATCGGCCAGACACAGCAGCATGGCGGCCTCGACCAGGGGCACGGCGCGGGGCAGCACGCACGGGTCGTGGCGACCCTTGGCCGCCAGCTTCACCGCCTCGTTGCCCCGATTGACGGTGTCCTGCTCGCTTCCGATGGTGGCGGTGGGCTTGAATGCCACTCGGCAGATGACCGGGGCACCGTTGGAGATGCCACCCTGGATACCGCCCGAGCGGTTGGCGGTGACGTCGGGCCGGCCATGGGCCCCTGGAACGAACGGATCGTTATGGCTGCTGCCGGTCATCGCGGTGCCCCCGAAGCCCGAACCCACCTCGAACCCCTTGGCTGCCGGTAGCGACATGCACGCGGTCGCCAGCGTGGCATCCAACTTGTCGAACACCGGATCTCCCAACCCGGCCGGTACGCGGCGGGCGACGCAGGTGACCACGCCGCCCAGGCTGTCGCCGGCGCGGCGGGCCTGATCGATCCCCGTCTCGATGCGTCGTGCGGCGTCGGGGTCGGGACAGCGGGTTGGACCGGCCTCGACCGAGGCGAGCGTCACCGACTCCGGATCGACAACGGCTTCGATGTCGCCCACGCTGCTGACCCAGCCCAGTACCTCGATATCGGCCGCCTGCGCCAACAGTTGGCGGGCGAGTGCGGCGGCGGCCACCCTGCCGACCGTCTCGCGAGCCGAGGCCCGACCGCCGCCGGAGGCCGCCTGAACCCCGTACTTGGCGTCGTAGGTGTAGTCGGCGTGGCTGGGCCGGTACACGTCGGAAAGGTGTCCGTATGCGCCGGGCCGCTGGTCGGCGTTGCGCACCAGCATGGCGATCGGTGTGCCCAGCGTGACGGGAGGTCGGTCGGCACCGTCCTCGGGCCCGGGCATCGCCACGCCCGACAGGATCTCAACCTCGTCGGCCTCCTGGCGTTGGGTCACCAGGCGGCTCTGCCCCGGCCGGCGCCGGTCGAGGTCGGCCTGGATCGCCGCCAGGTCCAACTCCAGCCGCGGCGGGCACCCGTCGACGATGCAGCCGACACCCACGCCGTGTGACTCGCCGAAGGTGGTGACGCGGAACAACCGGCCGGTGGTGCTGGACATGGCACCAGTATCGCCGAGGACCGGTTAGGAGTACTTGCCCAGCTCGAGGCGGGCCACCATGGCGCGGTGCACCTCGTCGGGACCGTCGGCCAGGCGGAGCGCCCGGGCCATACCCATCAGGTAGCTGAGTTCGGGGTCTGCCACGCCCTCGCCGCCATGGATCTGGATGGCCGCATCGACCACCTGTTGCAGGACGTTGGGGGCCACCACCTTGATGGCCGAAATGCTCACCAGGGCGCCGAAGGTGCCCTGGGTGTCCAGCTCCCAGGCGGCCTTCATGGTCAGCAGCCGGGCCTGGTCGATGGCCATTCGGCAGTTGGCGATGATGTCCCGGTTGCCCCCCAGGTTCATCAGGGGCTTGCCAAAGGCCACGCGGGCAACGGCCCGCTCGCAGAGCCGCTCGAGCGCTCGTTCCGCCGCTCCGATCGCCCTCATGCAGTGATGGATGCGGCCTGGACCCAACCGACCCTGGGCAATCTCGAAACCACGCCCGGGACCGGCGATGATCGCCTCGGCCGGCAGCCGGACGTTGTCGAAGAGGATCTCGGCGTGGCCGTGCGGCTCGCCCAGTTGGCCAAACACCGGCAGCATCCGAAGGATTTTCACCCCTGGGGCGTCCATGGGCACCAGCACCATCGAGTGTCGACGATGTCGGTCGGCCGACCGGTCGGTGACCCCCATGAAGATCAGGAATGCGCACCGGGGGTCGCCGGCGCCGCTCGTCCACCACTTTTGGCCGTTGAGCACCACCTCGTCGCCCTCCACCTCGGCGGTCGCCGCCATGTTGGTGGCGTCGCTGGAGGCGACCGCCGGCTCGGTCATGGAGAAGCCCGAGCGGATCTCGCCGTCCAGCAGCGGCAGCAGCCACTGTTCTTTCTGAAGCTCCGATCCATACTGCACCAGCACCTCCGCGTTGCCGGTGTCGGGTGCGGCGCAGTTGAACACCTCCGGAGCGAGAAAGCTGCGGCCGGTCAACTCGGCGACGGGGGCGTAGTCACGGTTGTTCAGCCCGGCACCGTGGGTCTCGTCTGGGAGGAACAGGTTCCACAGTCCCAACTCCTTTGCCTGCCCCTTGAGTTGTTCGACGATCGGTGGCACGCGCCACCGGGTCCAGTCGGGACTTCCCGTCAGTTGTTCCTGATAGGTGGCCTCGTTGGGGACCACGCGTTCGCGGATGAAGCGCTCCACCTGCTCCATGACGATGTGGGCACGTTCGGAGTGGTCGAAGTCCATGTGGGCCATGGTAGGGCTGAGAAGTAGGGGCGGGTGGTGCCATCGCGCCGGATGGAACCCCGATGGTTGCGAACAGGTGTTCCCCGACTGGGTGGCGGTAGTAGTGTGCAGCCTCGTGGCAGACACCATTCGCATTCGAGGCGCCCGGGAACACAACCTGCACAATGTCGACCTGGAGTTGCCCCGCGACAAGCTGGTGGTCTTCACCGGACTGTCGGGCTCGGGCAAGTCGTCTTTGGCATTCGACACGATCTACGCCGAGGGTCAGCGCCGCTACGTCGAGTCGCTGTCGGCCTACGCCCGCCAGTTCCTCGGCCAGATGGACAAGCCCGACGTCGACTTCATCGAGGGCCTGTCGCCGGCGATCTCGATCGATCAGAAGTCGGCGTCACGCAACCCGCGCTCCACGGTGGGCACGGTCACCGAGGTCTACGACTACCTGCGGCTGCTGTTTGCCCGCGTGGGCGTGCCGCACGACCCTGAGACCGGCGAGGAACTGGTGCGCCAGACGCCCCAGCAGATCGTCGACCGGGTCCTGACCTTGGAGGAGGGAGCCCGATTCCAGGTGCTTGCGCCGGTGGTTCGGGGACGCAAGGGCACCTACGAACAGCTCTTCGCCGATCTGTCCAAGGAGGGCTTCGTCCGGGTGCGGGTGGACGGCGAGGTCAAGGAACTGGCCGACCTGGTGGCGTTGGGCGTTGACAACGGCCTGGCTCGCTACGAGATCCACCACATCGACGTCGTTGTCGACCGTCTGGTGTTGCGCGACGGCATCGAGCGTCGCCTCACCGACTCGATGGAGACCGCGTTGCGGCTTGCCGAGGGCCTGGCCATGGTCGAACTGGTGCCCAAGGACGGCAAACCGGAAACGCTGACGTTCTCCGAGAAGCTGTCGCGTCCCTCCGACGGCAAGAGCTTCGAGGAACTCTCGCCGCGCAACTTCTCGTTCAACTCGCCCTACGGCGCGTGCGAGCACTGTGACGGGTTGGGCACGGTGTTTGAGGTGGATGCCGACCTGGTGGTGCCCGACCCCGAGCTGACGGTGGCCCAGGGAGCGATCTCCCCGTGGGCATCCGGACACGCCAAGTTCTTCCACCGGTTGTTGGAAGCGGTGGGCGAGGAGCGCGACATCGACCTGAACACGCCGTGGGAGGATCTGCCCGCCAAGGCTCGCAAAACGCTGTTGCACGGCACCACCAAGAAGGTGCAGGTGCAGTTCAAGAACCGTTATGGGCGCACTCGCAGCTACCAGGCGAACTTTGAAGGGGCCATCCCGTATTTGCGGCGGCGACACGGCGAGGCGGACAGCGACTGGGCGCGGGAGCAGGCCGAGAGTTACATGCGCCAGGTTGCCTGCCCGCACTGTGACGGTGCCCGGCTGAACCCGCTGGCGCTGGCGGTCACGCTGGACGGCCTGAACGTGCACGACCTGTCGTCGATGTCGATCTCGGACGCAGCCGATCGCCTGTCGGTGATGAAGCTGGACGACCGGCAACTGCTGATCGCCGAACGTGTGCTCAAGGAGATCAACGCGCGCCTTCGCTTCCTGGTGGACGTCGGCCTCGACTACCTCAACCTGCACCGGGGGGCGGCCACGCTGTCCGGGGGCGAGGCCCAGCGCATCCGCCTCGCCAGCCAAATCGGTTCCGGCCTGGTCGGTGTGCTGTACGTGCTGGACGAACCGTCGATCGGCTTGCATCAGCGCGACAACCATCGGTTGATCGAGACGCTGGAACGGCTTCGGGGCCTGGGCAACTCGGTGATCGTGGTCGAGCACGACGAGGACACGATCCGAGCGGCCGACTACGTGGTCGATGTGGGCCCGGGCGCTGGGGAGCACGGCGGCGAAGTGGTGTACGCCGGTGCCGTCAAGGGCCTCCTCAAGTCCAAGAAGAGTCTCACCGGCCAGTACCTGTCCGGCAACATGATGATCGAGGTGCCGGATCGGCGCCGAGCCCCCGGCGACCGTTGGCTGCGCATCGTCGGCGCCCGCGAGCACAACCTGAAGAACCTCACCATCGGCATTCCCCTGAGCTCGTTCGTGTGCATCACCGGGGTGTCCGGCTCGGGTAAATCCAGCCTGATCAACGACATCCTCATGCGTTCGTTGATGCAACACGTCTACGGCTCCAAGGTGGCGCCGGGGCACCACCGAAAGGTGGAGGGCCTGCAACACGTCGACAAGGTGATCGACATCGATCAGTCGCCCATCGGGCGCACCCCCCGGTCCAACCCGGCCACCTATTCGGGCGTGTTCGACCACATCCGTAAGCTTTTCGCCCGAACCCCCGAGGCGAAGGTGCGCGGCTACCTGCCGGGTCGCTTCAGCTTCAACGTCAAGGGTGGCCGCTGCGAGGCCTGTTCGGGCGACGGCACCTTGAAGATCGAGATGCACTTCCTCCCCGACGTCTACGTGCCGTGCGAGGTGTGCGGCGGTGCCCGTTACAACCGCGACACCCTCGAGGTGCGTTACAAGGGCAAGAACATCGCCGAGGTGCTGAACCTGCCCATCGACGAGGCGCTGGAGTTCTTCAAGGCCCAGCCGGTGATCGCCCGCCACCTGGAGACGCTGGTGGACGTCGGCCTGGGTTACGTTCGCCTTGGGCAGCCCGCCACCACACTGTCTGGTGGTGAGGCCCAGCGGGTGAAGCTGGCCTCGGAGTTGGCCAAACGCTCCACCGGCAACACGGTGTACCTGCTGGACGAACCAACCACCGGGTTGCACTTCGAGGACACCCGCCGCCTGCTGATCGTGCTGAAGCGCCTCGTTGAATCCGGAAACTCGGTCGTCGTGATCGAGCACAACCTGGATGTGATCAAGTCGGCCGACTGGCTGATCGACCTGGGTCCCGAGGGTGGTGACGGCGGCGGCACGCTGGTGGCCGAGGGCACTCCCGAACAGGTGGCCAAGGTGCCCGGGAGCTACACCGGCGCATTCCTGGCCCCGATGCTGGGCCTCGAACCCGCTTAACCCTGCTGGTTCAAGAGTCCGGCGCCCCTCATGATGGCGGCGACCGTCTCTGGAGGTATCTGGTGGCTGAGCGTCGGGTCGATTGTGCATTCCTGAATGTTCAGTACGCCGCAGACATCCTGTGTGTTGCCGACCACCCGGCCTCGCGCGTCCTGGCGCCGCGGGTCGGGGCCGGTGGTTGCGTCGGCCGTGACGAACGGGTGCCCGGCGTCGACATCGGCGGTGGCGGTGGCGGGCAACACCCAGTCGTTGCCTCCGGCGATCACCCGGAGTCGTCCGCCGAGCCCGGTCGGTGGGTTCCAGGCGATGCCGGCCAGCTGGGAGCCTCCGTTGATCAGCAGTGCGACCGTTGGAAGCTGGCCGACCGTGCCTCCAGCCAACGCATTCAGCGTGATCAACGAGCCGCAGCTGGCCCCGATCAGGCTGTAGTCGGCGTCGGTTTGGGAGACGGCGTTGAGGAGGGTCGCCAGGCTGAGCGCTGAGGTTCGTAACGCCGGCGCCACTCCAGGAACCGAATCGTTCATGGTGCCGGGGATGAACACGCCGCCCGGCGGTTCGTAGAAGTTCCGAAGGGCGTAATACGCAATGACGACCGTGCGGCCCTCGGCGAGCAGGTTCTCGATCGGGGCTCGCATGTCCTCCGGGTTGTTGTTCAGACAGAATCCGGGGCCCACGATGACCACTGGCGGCGCGCTGATCGGATCGGGCGGAACCAGCCGAATGAGACCGATGGCGTTGGTCATGCCGTCGTCGGCGGTGGAGCAGCCAACGAGCTGTGGTTCGACCTGGATCCCAGGAACGTCCTCCGGCCGGACGACGACGTTGCCCTGGTAGTCCGACAGCGCCTCGGCAAGGGTCAGGCCGGGGGCGCAGTTCGCCATCGAGTAGGTGGAGTCGGCGGCCGGAGGCGCGGTGGTGGTTGTTGTGGGCCGCGTGGTGGTGGGGCGTGTGGTGGTGGGGCGTGTGGTGGTGGGGCGTGGTGTGGGGGGGCGGTGTGAGGTGTGGCGGCGTGTGTGGGGGGGGCGGGCGGTGGAAGGGCGAGGAG
>ERZ1026792.741-NODE-741-length-24467-cov-7.187634_pt1 | contig 24467 bp, 21 predicted proteins | sample MGYA00520884_ERZ1026792 | MGnify/ENA primary metagenome ERZ1026792 (study PRJEB33270, sample SAMEA104284473) | anaerobic digester metagenome | biome: Anaerobic digester microbiome; feature: mesophilic sludge digester; material: Anaerobic digester biomass | place... | reverse complement strand
TGGCACAGGGCCTTCACACGTCCGGCCCGCCGTCGTGGCGTCTGCGCTGGCCGTGGGGTCGTTGGGGCTGGCCGGCTGTGCCGGCGGTCCGGGGCATCGGGTGGCGCGGGCGCCGGTTGCCCGCACGACCCAGAGGAGCCTGAGCGAGGCCACCCGGTCCACGCTGATGACGGGGTTCGATCTGAATGACACGCTGGGGTCATTGCTTGCTGCGGACCGCCCGACCGTGCTGCTGGTCACCCGGCAGGGATGCGCGTCGTGCGAGGCGGCGCTGTTGTCGTTGCGTGAGCGGGCGTTCGACGCCCCGAACTACTCGCTGCTGCTCGTCGGTGTGCCCCGGCTTGATTCTGACCTCGCCGACGCGGCGATTGCTGCCGGAGTGTCGGTGTATGCGACGTCGTCCATCGACGAGTTGCTTGCAACCGGCGACGAGGCCGTGGTTGTGGCGCTGACCCCGGATGGTGGGGTGCTCGGTACCTGGCCGCTCGATGAGTTCGACCACGACGACTTGGCATCCGCGTTGGCCGACTGATGGTCCAGTCGCAGGCCAACCTGTAAGGGCGGGTCTACGATGTCCGGCGTGACGACGAACGTGCGTGGGTGGGGGAGCCCTCGACGGTGGGCGCTGAGCCTGACGCTGATCTCGACCGTGGCGGTTGCGGTTCGGGTGGGCTACGTGGTGTGGGTGCTCGGACCGGTGCAATCGGGACTGGATGCCATCTGGTACCAGTTGCAGGGCGGTTCGATCCTGGCGGGGACTGGATTTGTGGTGCCGACGTCGCTGTTCGAGGGGAACCTGACGTCGACGGCGGCATTCCCGCCTGCGTATCCGGCCTATCAGGCGGTCTGGCAGTGGGCGGTTGGCCCCGGTGCGATGTCAGTCCGCGTGGCCGGGGTGGTACCGGGTGTCATCACGGTGGTACTGGTTGCCCTGCTGGGACGAGCGCTCGCTGACGCACGGGTCGGACTGCTCGCAGCAGCAGCGGTGGCGCTGAGCCCGACGCTCATCGCCGCCGACTCCTCGACGATGAGCGAGAACCTCACGGTACCCCTGGTGTTGGCGGCGCTGGTGCTGGCGCATCGGGTGCTCACCCAGGGGGTCGGCTGGCCGTCGGTGATCGCCCTCGGAGCCGTGTGCGGCGTGGCCGTTCTGACCCGTCAGGACCTGGCACTGATGGTGGTGCTCGTCGCGTTGCCGGCGGTGCTGGCGAGCGTTGGCACGGGATTGCGAACCAGGCTGTTGGCGACGTCGCTGCTGGTGCTGGTGGTGGCGTCGGTTGTGGGGCCATGGATGTGGCGCAACCATCGGAAGGTCGGAACCTACGCCGTGTCAACCATCTCGCCGAGCAGCGCGTTGGCTGGGTCGAACTGCGATGCCACCTACGGTGGACCCGACCTGGGCAGTTGGAGCTTCCCGTGCGTCGTGGACGCGACGCCCACCGGAGGGGAGGCGGAGGTGGAGGTGGCCGACGCCCAACGGGCGCAAGCCGTCGAGTACGTCCGAAGGCACCTGACCGACGTGCCGCTGGTCCTGGGGGCACGCGAGGCCCGGGTGTGGGGGCTCTGGGATCCGCGAGACCTGGCCCGCCGCGACGCGGATGAGACCCGACGCTACGGGTGGCAGCTGGCAAGCCGCCCGCTTGACGCTGTGTTGGCCGTCGCCGGGGTCGTCGGCCTGGCGCAACTTGGTCGGAGGCGGTCGTGGGGCTGGGAGTGGCTCATCGTGTCGGCACCGTTGGTCATCGTGTGCGTGAGCGCTGCGGCAAGCTACGGCAACCCGAGGTTCAACGTGACGGCCCTTCCGGTGTTGTCGATCGGCATGGCGTCACTCCTGATGAGCATGATCGACGCAAGGCGCCCAGCGGCCGTTGACCGAGAAGTGTTGGTAGTCCACCGGGCCGGGCCAGATCCCGCCCCACTGCCACCCGGTTTGTGAGAAGGCCTCGACGACGTTGTCGCCATGGGAGATCACCGCCGTGTGGCTCGGGACGCGGTCGAGGTACCGCTCGCTCGCCGGGGGCGAGGTCATGCCCGAGATGCTGACGCAGGGGTTCTCCAGCGGGCTCAGGTCGAGCGGCGTCCCGTAGGAATGGGGCGCCGGTGCCACCAAACCGATGAATCGGGATGATCGATCTGATGGGGTGGTTGTTCTCGAACAGCTCCTCGAACACGTCGGCGAGTTGGTCCGCAACGTCGTGATGGACGATCAGGGTGCCATTGGTGAGGAGTTTGCTCAGCTTTCGGGACCCTGGTCCCGCAGAAACTCCTGAAACTCGGCGGCCAACTCCTCGCCGGACGGGAGGTTGCCGTCGGGGGACGTGAACGCCGCGTCGGCGCTCTGGCCCTGGTCCCAGGCCTCCTCCAGCTGCTCCACCAGTGGCTGATGCTCCGGGTTGGACTCCAACAGCGAATCGAGCCGCAGCCGGCCGGCCTTGACCTCGCTCTCCATCGGGTCAAGGTTGAAGCTCAGGCCGGTGTGGTGCATGACCCCTTGCACCAATGCCTTGGCTGCGGCGGGGGAGGGCAGGTTGGACGCGTAGTGAGGCACCTGCGCCCACAGGCCGAAAGCGGGGATGCCTGCGGCGTTGAATTCCTCGTCAAGTGCGGCGAAAACGCCGGCGGGGACCTCGAGGGTGCCTCGCTGAAATCCGGTGAGGCTGTCGGAAACCTCCTGGGACGCGGTGGTGATGCTCAGTCGGCTGGACCGGGTGTGAGGTACCGGTGCCGGGTAGGCACCCAGGCCGATGACCCGTTTCACGTCAAAGCTCAGGGCCAGCTCCACGGTTGCGCCCACGAAGGTTCGCCACAGCCGGTCGGGTTCTGCGCCGGTCAGGAACAGCACGTCGTTGCCGGCGGCGTCGGTGCCGCCACTCAGTTCAATCGCCGGCCACTCCAGGTCGGTGATGACGCCCTCCAACAGGTGCATGGTGGGGCGACGTGCCCGGTAGTCCAGCAACTCATCGGTGGAGTAGCTGGCGAGCGTGGCAACGCCCGCCTGATCGGCCATGGCCTCGGCGGCCGTATCGGCGGCGCCGCCCGCATCGATCCACCCGTCGAGAGCGATGATCAGCGTCGGCTCGGCCAACTCGGGTCGGAGGTGAATGTCCACCAGTTCGCTCATGTGTCGTGCTCCAATGCGTCGTAAGCCAGCTCCACGATGCCCTCGATCATGGTTCGAAAACCCTCGGCTCCCTGGCGACCGGCATCGCCCATGGCGCCGCCTGAGTAGCGGGCGTACACCCCGGCGATGATGCAGCCGAGCTTCCAGTAGCCGAATGCCACGTAATAGTCGATGCCGGACAGGTCGAGGTCGGACAGCTTCTTGTAGGCGTTCAGCAGGTCCGCCCGCCGGGGGAATCCGGGCAGCGACACCGTGGCAAGCTGGGGCATGGCTGCGGCGTCGCCCGAATCGGGCCAGTAACACATCAGCATGCCGAGATCGGCCAGCGGGTCGCCCAACGTGCAGATTTCCCAATCCAGCACTGCAACCACCGAACCGTCGGAGCCCAGCATGGTGTTGTCCAAGCGGTAGTCACCGTGCACGATCGAGCTGCGCTGTTGGGGCGGAACCGACTGAGCCAGCAGGTCGTGCAATGTGCCCAGGTCGGGCAGCGTTCCTTCGTCCACCTGCGTGCAGCTCTGCTCGTACTGGCGATTCCAGCGTTTGAGTTGGCGCGTCAGGTAGTCCTCTTTGCGCCCGAGGTCGCCCAGGCCAACCGCGTCGATGTCGACGGTGTGGATGGTGTGCAAGACCTCGATGAGGGAGCTGCCGGCGCGGGCTCGCTGCTCGGGTGTCAGGTCCGAAGCGATGCTCTCGTCTCGCACCACCACGCCGTCGACAAAGTCCATGACGTAGAACGGCGCGTCGTTGATGGATTCGTCGGTGCAGAGGCCGACCACCGAAGGCACCGGCACGTCGGTCGGCCCAAGCGCCGAAATGATCGTGTGCTCACGCGCCATGTCATGGGCGGTGGCCAGCACCTGCCCCAACGGCGGACGGCGCAGCACCCAGTGCCCGCCGGCCGTGTCGGTCACCGAGTACGTCAGGTTGGAGTGGCCGCCCGCGATCAACGTGTAGGTCAGTGGCGGGGCCAGGGTGTCGATGTGCTCGGCCATCCATGCCCCGACGGCGTCGGCGTTGATGCCTTCTGGTAGGTCGCTCACCGTCTTCTCCCGTGGTCCTCTCCCGCTTCGGCCACGCTATCGCCTCTGGGTGATCGGAGATTGCTGGGCCCGTATGATGTGGGTTCCAACCACTCCCACCTCCGAGGTTCACCCCATGGTCGACGTCACCGATGCCACCTTCGAAACCGAGGTGCTGGCACGCTCCGAACAGCTTCCGGTGGTGGTCGACCTGTGGGCTCCGTGGTGTGGGCCGTGCAAGACCCTGGGTCCGATTCTAGAAAAGGTCGTTGCCGACGTTGGCGGGAAGGTGGCCTTGGCCAAGATCAACGTCGACGAAAACCCGCAGGCATCGCAGGTTTTTCGGGTGCAGTCGATCCCGGCGGTCTTCGGGTTGGTGGACCGCCAGGTGGTCGACAACTTCCTGGGCGCACAACCGGAGGCCAAGGTGGCGGAGTTTGTGCGGGGGCTGCTGCCTGCGGACGAGAGCGAGCGACTCGATGAACTGGTCGGCTTCGGCGACGAAGGGTCGCTACGTGCCGCGCTCGCCATTGACGCCTCCCACGAGGGTGCGCGTGTGGCGTTGGCCAAGGTGTTGGTCGGCGACGGCCGCACCGAGGAGGCGCTCGCCCTCGTCGAGGGGCTCTCCGAGGGCGATCTGGAGGTTCGACATGTGCGCGCCCTGGCCGCCTCGGGTGGGTTGATCCCCGTCGGTGGGGTCACCACCGAGTTGGCGTCTCTTCTCGACCGCGTCAAGGGTGACGACGACGCCCGTACCCGATTTTTGGAGCTGCTGGAGTTGTTGGACCCGGACGACCCGGCTACGTCGGAGTGGCGCCGCAAGTTGACCGCACGGTTGTTTTAAGCCTCCGCAGGGAGACCTCACGGTTGTTCAATGGGCCCCGCTAACATGTGAATTATGTTTGTCAATACGGGACGCGCTCGGCGCTTCATCGGCGGGTTGGTGGCCCTGTGTGTAGGGGGCGCGCTCTTGGGAGCATGTGGTGGCAAGCCCGCACCGAGACCAGTTCGGCCCTCGAGGCCGGCGCCCGCATACCTTCCTGCCCCAAAATCGGCGAAGGGGTACGAGGTTTCCTGGCGGGCGCCCAGCCAGAATGAGGTCACCCGGTTGGGTCCGGTCTACGCACCGTCCCACCAGTGCCCGGTGCCGATCGGGCGGTTGGTGGTGCTCGAGCCGACGTTCTTGGACCTGAACGGCGCGCCGAGGCGTGGCACCATCCTCGTGGCCCGGGCCAAGGCAGAGACGCTGGGCCGTGCGTTTGGTGAGCTGTACTCAGCCGGATTCAGAATTGAACGGATGGATATTTGGGCCGCATGGTGGGCCCGGCTTGATCCGGCGGCAGGAGAACTCGTGAACAACACGGTTGGGTTTTCGTGTCGCAAATTGCAGAGCGGTAGCTGGTCGCGTCACTCATTCGGGGAGGCGATCGACATCAACCCCGTGATCAATCCCTACTCGCACAGGAAGTACGTCTTTCCAAAACACCCCACCATCGATTACACGCAGCGTCGCACCAGAGGTAAGGCCAGAGTCGGTGAGGTCGCACCCTACGGTCCGGTCACCTCCGCGTTCTGGCGGCTGCGATGGAACTGGGGTGGGGATTGGTTGACCACCAAGGACTGGATGCACTTCTCCGCGCCCAATGCCACGGGAGTCGAACTGATCGAGCATGATGAGCACGACGAAGTGGGTCAACCCGAATGGCAGCCGAAACGTCAGGTGGGGGCGGTGTCCGCCGGATAGGTGCGAGGCGGCTCCGGGGCGCCCTCCCCGGGGCGCCCTCCCCGGTGAGGGGTCCCCGGTGAGCGATCCCCAGTGCCAACAAGGGATTCGGTTTCTACCGTTGGCCTATGGACGATCCCTTTGACGCGCTGTCTCCCCGCGAAAAGCGCTCGCGCCCGGGTGGCGCTGCATCTGAGCTGATTGGAGACCTTCGCGCCCGATTGCAACCCCGCGGTGACCCGCTTGAGGATCCGGGTCAACAGAGGAGTGGGCCCATCGCCATGGGGCTGGTGGCCATCGGCGTCGTGGCGCTGCTCGGGCTTGGCGCCTGGTGGATGTCGCAGGGACGCGCGCAACCTGTCGATTTGCCGAGAGCAGCGGTGAAGTCGGCAGCGGCACCATCGGTGCCAACTCCGGCCGGACAGGCTGTGCCGGCTGAACAGGCTGTGCCGGCCGGACAGGCTGTGCCGGCAGTTACGACGATGCCAAGCGGATCGTCGGTACCGCAGGAGGTGGTGGTGCACGTCGCCGGGCAGGTGCTCCACCCCGGCCTCTACACCGTGAACGTCGGCGGTCGCCTGGCTGATGCGGTTGCAGCTGCCGGTGGCGCCACACCCCAGGCTGACCTCGATCGTGTGAATCTGGCCGAGCCATTGGCCGATGGCTCACGCGCGTACATCCCGGCCCTCGGTCAGGCTGAGGCCCCGGGAACGATGCCTCAGGATGCGTTGGGGCCGGGTCTGGGCTCCTCGCAGGGTTCGGTGCCGGAGTCCACGGGAACGAACGAGGCCGACACGGGCAATTCGGCAACGCCAGGAGGGCTGGTCAACCTCAACACCGCCGATGAGGCCGCGCTGGAGGAGCTTCCCGGCGTCGGCCCGGTGACCGCTGAGGCGATTGTGGCGCACCGAAGCGAGGTGGGGCCGTTCACCCAGGTGGAGGACCTGCTGGAGGTGCGTGGTATCGGCGACGCAAAGCTGGAGGGTATGGCCGACCTGGTCACGGTGTGAACCTGGCCCCGGCCAAGGTTGCGGTCGGGGCCTTGCTGGGCGCCGTGGCCGGGCCGGTCGTGTACGCCAGGTTGGGTCCGATGGCGACCCGGGCTGCCTTGCTCGCCCTGTTGCTGGGCTCTGGAGGGCTGGTGTGGGCCTGGCTGGGCCGCTCGGCCGCAGGTGTGGCGACTGCCTTGATGGTGGTGGTCGTGGGGCTGTCCCTTCGGGCGCTGGCGCCGCTGGACACCCTCGACCCTGGACCGGTCAGCGGAGTGGTGGTGTTGCGCGGCGATCCTGAGGTGAGCTTTGGCGGTATCGAGGTGGTTGTCGCCGATGGCGACCGACGTTTGCTTGCCTCAATCGATGGGCCGTCGGCCGGAGAGGTGGCCGCCTTGCAGCTGGGCGACTCGATGCGGGTGACCGGACGGACACGGCGATTCCGTGAGTCAACGGGATGGCACAGGTCCCGCCATCTCGCGGGCGAGCTTCAGGTGGATTGGGTGGGGGATATACGGGTGGGTCGTGGCGCCGTTGCGGTTGCGGCCGGGGTGCGGGAGCGCATCCGGACGTCGGTGGCTCCGCTTGATCCTGACGCCAGGGCCCTGGTGCTGGGCGCAGCGCTGGGCGACGATCGCACTCAGTCCGCTGCGCAACGAGACCGCTTTTTGCGGTCCGGGCTGACCCACCTGCTGGTGGTGTCGGGACAGAACGTGGCGCTCATGTTGGTGTTGTGCGCCCCGCTGATCACGAGGGTGCCGGTGGGGCGCCGTTGGATGATGGTGACGGCCGTGGTGGGCTGGTTCGTCGTGCTGGTGCGCCCCGACCCGTCGGTGTTGCGGGCGGGCGCGGCGGCCTTGGTGGCGGCCGTCGCAGCCCGACGTGGTCACCTGGTGGATGCGTCCACGGTGCTGGCGGGCGCCCTGACCGCAGTGGTGCTGGTGGACCCGTTGGTGGTCGGCTCCCTGGGATTCTGGCTGTCTGCGGCGGCCACGTTGGGCCTGGTGGTGGGTTTGGGCGATCGGCGCGGCAGCGACGTAAACCCGGTGGCTGTCGCACGGGCCACGTTGGCGGCGCAGGTCGGGGTGGCGCCGGTGTTGGCCGCTGCGGGCCTGGCGGTGCCGCTGGCCTCGTTTCCGGCCAACATCCTCGCCGGTGCACCCGCCGGATTCTTGACGCTGTGGGGCATGACCGTCGGGTTGGTGGCCGGGACGCTGCCCGGTCCGGTCGCAACGGCCGCCCGGCTGCCCGTGGCGATGGCTGCCTGGTGGGTCGACGGGGTGGCCCGGTCGGCGGCCTTGCTGCCGCTGGGTCGGGTGACGCCCACAGAGACCTACGCGTTGATGGCCCTGGGCTTGGCGACCTGGATGGTTTGGGGCCATTGGGAGGGGCGCTCCCGAGCCGTCGTGGCATCAAAAGTGCTGTGGGCACCACTGGTGGTGGCGGCCCTTTGGGCCGGGCGGCCGATTGCACCCACAAGCGGCGCGGTCCCCGGGGGTTGCCTGTTGGTGGACGAGCGGGGCACCGTCCTGGTGCTCGAGCGGGCGCCTCCGTCGGATCGCCGTCTGTTGGCGGCGCTGGCGGATGTGGAGGTGCGCCGGATCGACGTGCTGGCCGTGACCCCGGGTGGGCTCCGCCTGGCCGCCACGGTGGTACAGGTTCGTGACGCATTGCCCGTGGGTGTCGTCACCGACCGCGCTGTGACACCCGGCTGTGAGGTGCTGTCATGAGGCAGGATCTGTGCCGACGGCGCTACGGTGCTGCATCGTGACCGTCAGCACCACGACTCACTCGGAGGCCATCGCGCGGGGCCACCACGTGGTGATGCCCGGCAATGCCGCGCCCGTATCCCCGAAGCAGCAGGTGGTGTGCGTGCCGACGGCGTTGACCCCTGCCGCCCGAATAGGTCTGATGAGCGCAGCCTTCATCGCCGGTGTCGGCGTGGCCACCGACGATCCCCGGGCCGCCCGCAGGGTGTGCCACGTGATCGCAGCCATCACCGACCGCAGGACGGTTCGACGATGACCGCAGCCCCCCCTGTATGGCTGGTTCGTGGCGACGACCCGGTTCTGGTGGAGGACGCGGTCGGTAAACTCGTCGATCGTCTGGTTGGCGACGCCAACCGCTCCGAGACCCTGGACGTCTTCTCGGGTGCCGACTACGAACTTGGTGCCGTGGTGATGGCGGCAGAAACACCGTCGATGTTTGGTCGGAGGGTGTTGGTGGCACGTGAGGGCGGACGGTTCAACACCGACGACTGCGCAGAGGTGCTGCGTTACATCGAGTCGCCTTCAGAGAGCTCGGTGATCGTGATTGCCTGGGAACGCCCTGCGGTTTCGGGTGCCCGTCTGGGCGCCACGCCCCGCAAGTTGCTGAGCGCCGTGAAAGCGGCCGGCGGGCTGCTGGAGACCAAGGCCCCCGGTGGCGGCAAGGCGCGGTCGCAGTGGGTGGGCGAGCAGTTGTCCGCCCTGCCGGTGCGCCTGACCCCGGCCGCCAAAACGTTGGTGCAGTCGACGCTGGGGGAGGATCTGGGTCGGCTGGTCGGTCTGGGCGCCACGTTGAAGGGCGTGTACGGCGAGGGCGCTCTGGTGGATGCTCCCGACCTGGCGCACTATCTCGGCGAGGCCGGCTCGGTGCCGCCGTGGGACCTGACCGACGCAATTGACGATCGTCGATCCAAGGTGGCCATCGACAACCTCAACCGTATGGTGAGTGGCGGAGACCGACATCCACTTCAGGTCATGGCATCGCTCATCACCCACTATCAACGCATCGCTGCGCTGTCGGGCTCAGATGTGCGAACCGAGCGCGACGCAGCCGACCTGTTGGGTATCAAGGGGTCGACGTTCCCTGCCAAGAAGGCGCTGGCTCAAAGCCGACGGTTGGGCCCGGAAGGTGTGGCGCGTGCGATCGCCCTGTTGGCGCAAGCCGACGTCGACCTGCGGGGCGCGTCGGGCTTGGATGCACTCACGGTGACGCAGGTGCTGGTTGCCCGATTGTCCCGGTTAGGGCGGTAAGCACGGCCCCGGCCTCGGCCACCATCGAGGTGACGATGTCGGCCGCCGGGGTCAACTGCCCGAGTGAGCCCACGCCCTGGCCGCAGGGGAAGAACTCGCGGTCGGCGTCAACACCTTCGGTGTCCGGCCCGCCGCCCAGGTGGTTGGCGCCATCCTCCAGGGACTTCAGGAACTGACCTGGAAACGGCTGGGCCACGCCACCGGATTCCTCGAAGCTCTCGGTGTAGCGGTTACGCACCACCCGACACGTCTTGCCGGTGTAAGCCCGGGTAACCGTGGTGCCGTCCTCCCCGGTGGCCAGCAGCGTGTCCTTGTAGCCGGGCACCGCTCGGGCTTCGGGTGTGGCGATGAAGCGGGTACCCACCCACACTCCGTCGGCGCCCAGGCTGAGCGCGGCGGCCAGCCCGCGGCCGTCGACGATGCCTCCCGCGGCGACCACCGGCACGCGGTCTCCCACTGCATCGACCACCTGGGGCACCAGCGCCATGGTTGCAACCCGGCCGGTGTGGCCGCCCGCCTCGGTTCCCTGGGCCACCACGATGTCGCACCCTGCGGCCACCGCATCGACGGCGTGGCGCACCTTGCCGCACATGTTCACCACCAACAGGCCGGACTCGTGGCAGAGTTCGACCACGTCCCTGGGCACGCCCAACCCGGCGACGAACACACGGGCGCCCCCGGCGATGATGGCTCGAACCTTTTCGGTCATGTCCCCGGCGGCGGTCAGCAGGTCGACTCCGAAGGGTGCCTCGGTGGCGGCGGCCGTGAGGGCGATCTCCTCGGCCATCGACTCGTCGGACATGGTCGAGGCACCCAAACAACCGAAGCCGCCCGCATTCGAGACGGCTGCGGCGAGCTCGTGATAGCTCACCCCGCCCATGCCCGCCAGCATGACGGGAGCCTCGATGTCGAGTAGCTCGGTGAGACGAGTGGAGATCATCGCTCGAATGTAGCGCCCGGTGGGGTGAACATTCCTCGACCCCAGCGGCGGGGCGTGAGCACGAGGGCACGTGGGTAGTCCTCAAACAGCCAGCGGGCGAAGTTGCGTCGGGTCCAACCTGTTGCGCCGGCCAGCGCCAATGCAACGGCGGCTCCTTTGCGGTGGCTGAGCGCACGGGTGAGCGCAAGCGACATGCGGTGATCGGCCAGCAGGGCGGCCCGGGCGGCCTGTTCGTAGTTCGCCTCGACGCCGGCGCCGCCGGCCACCACCGCCTCGGCGGCGAGCCTTCCCGTGACCAGCGCCTGGGCGATGCCCTCGCCTGTCATCGGGTCGCCTGCGGCAGCGGCGTCGCCCACGTACAGCACCCGGTCGCCCACCAGGGGCAGGTCACCGATGCGGGCGGGTATGGGCCAGGCCCGGTGGGGTGACTCCGGAGTGGCCTCGTTGCCCAGCAGCTCGCGGATATGGGGCCGATCAAGGAGTTCGGGCCACCGCTTGGCCATGTCGTGCACGCGGTCCAGCTTGTTGCCCGGCGAGATGCCGTCGTGTCGCATGATGCCGAATCCCACATTGGCCCGGCCGTTGCCAAGGGGGAACGACCAGAAGTACCCGGGCAGGATGTCGGGCTCGAAGCTGACCCACAGGTCGTCGGCCGCCGGGCCGGTGACGCCGGTGAAGTATTGACGGAACGCGTGCCAGTCGCCCCGGTAGCGGTCGACGGTGTCCCCTGAGAGTTTGCGGGTGGCCGACCACATGCCGTCTGCGGCGATGATTCGTCCGGCTGCGATGGTGCGCCCGCCGGATGTGGTCACCTCGATGCCGTCGGCGCCGGGATCGATCGCTGCGATGCCCTCGCCCTCCAGCACCTCCACGTCGAAACTGCGGGTGTGTTTCAGCAGCGCCGCGTCCAGATCGAGGCGCCGCACGACCACCGCGTGCAGGCTGTCGTCACGGGGCAGCGGGAAGCGGACGACCGATCCGGTGGGGGAGCGGACCACCACGTCCGACACCGGGGTCCAGTCGGCGACACCGTCCGGGGAGAAGCCCAGCGACTCCAGTTCCCGGAGGGCGCCGGTGGTCAGGCCGTCGCCGCAGATCTTGTCCCGAGGAAACGTGGCCTTGTCGATCAGGGTGACTGGGGCGCCGCTGCGGGCCAGCGTGATGGCTGCTGCGCACCCGGCCGGGCCGGCGCCGACGACGACGGTTGTCTTCATGAGCGTGCTAGCTGGTAGGGCTGAGCGACAGGACTTCGTCGAAGCCCTTCTGCACGCACAGCATGAGCACGTCCGGGTCGGGCACGGCCACCGGGTCGATGTTGGCGCCGATGAAGCACTCGTCGGCGTAGCTGACGAGGGTGAAGTTCATCGCCGACCCGGCATTGGGGCCGAAGGCGTATTGGCTCAGCATGCGTTGGCCCACGAGATAGATGGGGATGGGGGCACCCGGAACGTTCGATGCGGTGAAGTCGTTTCCCTTCAGCATGGCCCCGAACAGCGATGACGTCATCGAGGTTGGCAGCCGGTTGAGGCCGTTGGACAGCAACTCCATCAGATCGTTGGCGGGTTCGTCCCGGGCGGACAGCACCGCGGTGCGCACCTTTTTCATGATCTCGGCGGGGTCATCGGGGTGCAGCGGCACCTCCACTCGGGCGGGGATGAACGCATTGCCCGCCTGATTGCCGATGGTCTGATTACGGATGTTGATCGGCATGTTCATGCGGAGCGCACCGACGTTGCGCGCGTGGGCCTCGTGGTAGCGGCGCAAACCGAGCGCCAAGCCGCCGATGAAGGCATCGTTGAGACGGCCGCCTGACACCTTGGCCGCCCCTTTGGCCTGGGCCAGGGGAAACTGCAGCGTGTCGAAGCGAACCGACAACGAGCGTTCGGTGATCAGCGGGCTCATCGGTGACGCAGGTTTGATCATGCGCACCACCGAGCCGCTGAGTTCCTCCGCGTCGGCGAGCGCGCCAACGGGGTCGGTGAGGACGCCCAGTACGCCACCCAGGCCCCGCTTGGCCCAATCGGCAAACATGCCGGCGCTGCGGCGACTCTCGTGGCTGACTGCGTCGGCCACGCGCTCGGGTTGGCTCAGTACGTGGATCTCGGGGGCGTCGGGTAACTCGGGAGTTGGGTCGTCGGGTGACAGATTGAAGAGCGCCAACTGCAACTTCATGCCGCCCACACCGTCGGTGATGGAGTGGTGGATCTTGATGATCACCGCTGAGGTGCCATCGGCCAGGCCGTCAACCACCGTGAACTCCCAGAGCGGTCGGGCCCGATCGAAACCTTGCATGCCTATGGGCTCTGCCATCGACAGCACGTCGTGCAGGGTGGCACCCTCCGACACCGTGACAAATCGCAGGTGATAGGCCAGATCGAAGTACGGGTCGAACTCCCAGCGGGGCGGGGCAATCGACAACGGGTTCGCCCTGACCCGCTGCCGCAGTCGGGGGATCGCCCGACTCATAAAGTCCACCTGGTGACGGACCCGATCGTGGTCCAGGCTGCCTTCGAAGGTGCTGACGGTGACGATGGTGGACCGGAGCAGGGGGTCCTTCTCGATGCTCCACATGAGTGCATCGCTGTCGCTCATGCGGTCAATGAACTCGAAGTTCTCGATGTCTTTCATCACGTCTGTCACCGGGCCAAGTTAGTCCCCTTTGGTCTCCGGCTCCTTGCACACGTAGCTGGCATTGAACGTGTCATTCGTCGCGGCGCCGGTGGCGATGACCGTGGTGGTGCGCTGGGTGGTGATGTTGCCGCAACGCAGCCCACCTTCGCCCTCTTTTTCGCCGGTTTGAGCGGTCTGGTCGGCGTTGGCCCATTTGGTGGAGTAGAGGCTGACCGTGATGGACGTGTCGGTGTAGGTGGGCCAGATCATGACGCCGTAGGGGCTTGGGTTGGAGATCTTCAGGTCCACCCCCGGATAGGCGAGGGTGGCCTCTCGTCCGAACGGATACCGAGAGATGTACACCGAGTGTGCCTTGTACCTCGGAATGTCCAAACCGGCGAAGAACGATGCATTGAACAGCGTGGTGGCGTATTGGCTGATGCCCCCGCCGGTGTCTTTGGTGAAGACACCGTCTTCGATCACCGGTGCAGAGACGAACCCCTTTTCCTCGGTGCGTTGCCCCACGAAGTCGTTGACCGAGAACGACCCACCCGGAGGGATGTACACCCCCTGAGTGAGATCCGCGATGCGATGGATGTTCTGCACTCGGGGTTGGCCGGCCGGGTGTTCCGTGGTGAACGTGGCGACCTGCTCTTTGACGCCCGCCTGAGCAGCATCCTTGAGTCCCTGGGCGGCGCTGTACTTGGTTGTCGGCAACTTGACGTCGTGCTGAGCCTGCTCGATCGCCTTGGTGAAGACGGTGCCTGCGGTCTTGTCGCAACAGACCACCGCATCCTTGCCGCCGACGGGGGCGGGCCCGTTTGGTCCCAGCGTGAACCGCACCCCTGTTGGGTTGGAGGGGGTTGGCAGCTTGTCGGTCAGCAGTAAGGCGGCCGCCTTGGCATCGACCACAACCTGAGGCTTGTTGCCCTTGGTCGTCACCGAAAGCAGCGGGACGATCTCGCTTGGCTCCACCTCGGCGCTTTGATCGCCTGCCCGAAGGGTGAATGGTGTCCCCAAAATATTGTTGAGTTGTGCCTTGATCATGACCATGACGTCGTCGGAGATGGGCGTTGGGATGGTTCCCCGGGTGGCGGTCAGCTCAATCGGCTCTCCCAACCTGTTGAGTGAACCGGGAAGTTGATTGGTGATCGACGAGGGATCGATCTTGCGACCAGGGATTCCAGGCGTCAGCTCAGGTGTGGTGCCGGCGAAGGTGATGGCCGGGTTCACCGGATCGGTGCGGCGGTCGCCCTCAAGGGCCAGCACGGTGAAGTTCAACCGGTCCTGGTCGGTCGTCAGGGCCACGGGCAACCGGTACTCCTCGAACAGGTTGGACAACCACAGCACCGCTTTGGCCGGGCTGTAGCCCTGATGACCCTGAGCGAACGCGCGATCGACGGTGGTGTTCACGTCGATTTCGTACCCCAGGTCGCCGGCGGTGGTGTTCAAAATGAGGTCGTCGGCGGTGATGCTGACGGGGGTATCGGGGAAGCCCTCGGCCAACCGTTTCACCTGGGCCAACATCTCGGGTCGATTCAGCCCGCCGACGTCCTCGCCGGCAACGGAGACGTTGCGGACGACTTTGCCGTTCTGGAGCGCGCCGTCGATGAGGTAGCCCGCCGAGAGCACAGCCATGGCGACCAACGGCGTGAAACATGCGATCAGGACCGTTCGGCGCGACAAACTCACCGATCTACCATCGCGCATGGGGGACCAAAAGTGGCGGCAATGGCCGCACTGGCTGAGGGAGTGGGTGGGTTTGCTGGTTGGACGCAGGGGTTTGTCACCCCATGTGCCACGAACCTGCGACAGAATGGGATGGATTCGGCACCCCGTGTGGCCGTCCGGATCGAGGAGAACGACCGTGGCAATCAATCCGGACGCAGTCGGCACGACCGGCACGCCTGTCGAGTCGTCGTGGACGTCCAAGGACTCGTTGCTCTATGCCGTCGGCATCGGCGCAGGCACCACCGACCTGGCCTTTACCACCGAAAATTCGATGAACATCGCCCAGCGTGCCTACCCAACGCAGGCCGTGGTGCTGGGTGATGCCTCGGGTGCCTTCGCCAACATCGGCACATTCAACCCGGCCATGTTGGTGCACGGTGAGCAGGCGATCACCCTGCACCGGGAACTGCCGGTGCAGGGCTCGGTGGTGACCACGGGTGAGGTGACGGCGGTCTGGGACAAGGGCAAGGGTGCCGTGGTCGAGGTGACCTCGCGGTCGGTCGCGCCGGATGGTGAGCCCATGTTTGACAAGGTCATGTCGGTGTTCATCCGTGGCGAGGGCGGCTTCGGCGGTGAGCGTGGGCCCTCGGGGTCCCGCAGCATGCCGCACGAGGGGTCGACCCCCGATCTTGAGGTGACGTTGACCACCCGGGAGGATCAGGCGCTGACCTACCGCCTGTCGGGCGACCGAAACCCGCTGCACTCGGATCCGTCCTTCGCCGCGTTGGCCGGTTTCGACCGACCGATACTCCATGGGCTGTGCACCTACGGGTTCACTGGTCGGGCGTTGTTGCAGGGGCTGTGCGAGGGTGATCCTGCCCGGTTCCGCTCGATGGAGGGCCGGTTCTCGTCTCCCGTGTTTCCTGGTGAGTCGCTTACGGTGCGGATGTGGCGTGATGGCGACGGCGCAGCGCGGTTTTCCACCCACGGCGGTGACGGGCGCGTCGTGTTGGACGCAGGTCGGGTCACGTTCGATCCGGCCTAACGGGCCAACTCGCTCGACAGGGTCGAGCGACGTACCTTTCCGGTCGAGCTCACGGGGATCGAGGCGCGCACCAGAACCCGCTTGGGGCGCTTGTAGGGCGCCAAGGAAGCGTGGGCGTGCGCGTTGACGGCGTCGATCAAGGTGGTGTCAGCGGTGTGATCGGCGGCTGAGCGCGGCACCACCACGGCGTTGACCGCCTCGCCCCACTCATCATCGGCGACGCCGAACACTGCGACGTCCTCCACGCCGTCCGCCTGGCGCAACACCCGCTCGACCTCGGCCGGGTAGACGTTGACCCCACCCGAGATGATCAGGTCGTCCCGCCGCCCGTCCAGGTACAGGTAACCATCCACCAGGCGGCCCAGATCACCCACGGTGAATTCGGCGTGGCCATCCGACGTGGTTCGCCATGCGAGCTTGGTGCGCTCCGGGTCATCCCAGTAGGTGAAGGCGGCGGCGGGCGGGGCGGTGCACCAGATGTGGCCGTCGTCGTCCAGCCGGAGCCTGCGGTTGGGTCGAGCTCGACCAACCGACCCGGGCGCAGCCAGCCGATCGGCCGGCGAGCACACGGTGAACTGACCTTCGGTGCTGCCATAGAACTCCCAAACCGCTTCGTCTCCAAAGCGTCGCCTGGCTTCCGCAGACACCTCCGGTGGGCACGGCGCGCCGGCGTGGGCCAGCAGACGCATGTCGGTCCAGGCATCGTCAGGGTCGACGGCGAACAACCTTTTGAGATGGATGGGTGCAGCGAAACCGACCGAGGGGGAGTGCTCCAGGATGGCCTTCAGGGTGCGTTCCGTTTGGAACGGGCCCGGAACGACCACGGACCCGCCCGCCAGTTGCACGCAGGCTGCGAAGCGCAGCGGAGCGGAGTGATAGAGCGGACCGATCTGTACGTAGGTGTCTGCGGCGGTGATGCCCCACAGATCGATCTCCTCGGCCCAGAGCGACTGGGCCTCCGTCTCGCTGAGGACCCCCGAGTAGACGCCTTTGGGCTGTCCGGTGGTGCCGGACGTGTAGGCCATCGGCCGCCCCAGGGGCCACCGTGACAAGGCGGCACGCCGGTGATGTTTGGTGGCTGCAACCACCTCGTGTTCTCCCATCACGATGGCGGGCCGGGCGTCGCTCAGGATGTACTCGACCTCGTCCTTCAGGAGCGACGTGTTGATCAACACCGGTATCATCCCGCTGCGCAGCGCACCCAGGGCCACGTTGAGATAGTCGAGACTGCTGGGAGCCGAGATGGCGAGGCGGTCGCCAGGGCGCAACCCCGAGTTGATCAGCCACCCCGCCGACCGCGCCTGGGCCTCGTCGGCCAGACCGGCGCGCTGCACAACTGCTGCCGTCATGGCCCTCAGGTGGTGGAACCCGAGCCGGCAGCGACGAGCACAATGATCAGAATCACCACTCCCACCGCCAGCAGGGTGCCGAACCAGCCGATGATGATCCCCGCCAGCGCCAGACCTCGGCCCTCCTGGCCGGAGGTCTTGATGCGGTTCAGGGCCATGTGGCCGATAATGGCTCCGACCGGTGCGAGCAGGATCGGCAGGTAGCACAGCGGTGCTGTGGCGACGCCAACGATGGACAGCACCAGCGACGTGATCGCCATGTTGTTGGTGGGGTTGGTCGCCATGTATCCACCCGGCGTTCCCGGAGGTGCATACACGGTGGCCGATGGCGGCCCGGGAGGTGGTGGTGCCCCGTATCCAGGTGGTGGCGCGTAGGTCGGTTGGGGTGGTGGTGGCGCGTAGGGCGGTGGGGTAGCGGGAGCTTCGGTGATCGAGTAACTCTCCAGCGACTCGCCACACACCGAACACGTCACGGCCGCGTCGAGGTTGGCGCTCTGACAGCTGCGGCAGGTTTGCATGAGGAACTCCTCGGAATGTGTCTCTAGAAAAGGGCCTGTTGTGGCGACTCGATGCCGCGCAGTGAGTCGTAGTCGACCTCGACGCAGGCGATGTCGCGGGACTGGGCCAAGACCTTGGCCTGTGGCTTGATGCTCTGGGCCACGAAGATGCCCCGCAGGGGCCGAAGCGTGGGGTCGCGCTCCATGCGGGCAAGGTAGCGGGTGAGTTGCTCCACGCCGTCGATTTCGCCGCGACGCTTGACCTCGATCACCACTGCCACCCCCGCTGGGTCGCGGCACAGCAGGTCGACCGGGCCGATGTCGGTCGAATGCTCGCGTCGCACCAAGGTGAGGCCGTCCTCAATGCGGGTTGGGTCAGCGGCCAGCAGCTCCTGAAGGTGCGCCTCCACCCCGTCCTTCTGAAGCCCCGGGTCCACCCCAAACTCCCAGGACGAGTCGCTGAGCAGTTCCTCCATGGTGATGCGCAGGGTGTCGCCCTTGGTGTTGGTCACCCGCCACTCGTCGGGCTCCTCAATCAGGCGGTTGGGGGCGTTCATCCAGTTCAGCGGCTTGTAGGCGCCTCCGTCTGCGTGGATCGCCACGCAGCCGTCGGCCTTCACCATGATCAGGCGCACGGCGCTGGGCAGGTGCGCGCTCAGTCGTCCTTCGTAGTTGACCGAGCAACGAGCGATCACAACTCTCATCGCCGTAGCTTGTCAGACCTCGGCAGCGGCGGTCAGACCTCCGCTCTGCAGCTAGGCGTCCGCCTTGGCCTTCTTGGCCGCCCGGGCTCGGACGGTCGGGTCCAGCTCCACCTTGCGCAGTCGAATCGACTCGGGGGTCACCTCGACACACTCGTCGGTGGCGATGAATTCCAGCGCACGGTCGAGGCCCATTGGCATGGGTGGCGTGATCTTCTCGGTGTTGTCCGAGCCGGATGCCCGCATGTTGGTCTGCTTCTTTTCCTTGCAGATGTTGACGTCCATGTCGTCGGGACGGCTGTTCTCGCCCACCACCATGCCCTCGTACACCTCAACGCCGGGCCCAACCATGAGCGACGAGCGCTCCTGGATTGAAATGATGGCGTTGGCGGTGGTGGGGCCCCGACGGTCGGCGACGATCGAGCCGGTTGCTCGGGCGCGGATGCCGCCGGCCCATTTCTCGTAGCCCTCGAACACGTGGTTGAGGATGCCGGTGCCGCGGGTTTCGGTGAGGAACTTCGTGCGGAAGCCGATCAGGCCACGGGCCGGCACGATCCACTCCTGGCGCACCCAACCACTGTCGCCATGGCTGACTTCGTTCATCCGCCCCCGTCGCTCGGACAGCAACTGGGTGACCGTGCCGGAGAACTCCTCGGGCACGTCGACGGTCAGCCGCTCGAAGGGCTCCTGGCGTACTCCGTCGATCTCCTTGACGAGCACCTGGGGCTTGCCGACGGTGAGCTCGAAGCCCTCCCGCCGCATCGCCTCGATCAGCACGGCCAACTGCAGCTCGCCGCGAGCCTGAACCTCCCACGCGTTGGGCGCCTCGGTCGGAAGCACCCGCAGGCTGACATTGCCGAGCAACTCGGTGTCGAGCCGGTTCTTCACCAGACGGGCGGTCAGCTTGGAACCCTCCTTGCCCGCCATCGGCGAAGTGTTGATTCCGATCGTCATCGACAGGCTGGGCTCGTCGACGGTGATCACCGGCAGCGGTCGGGGATCCTCGGGATCGGCCAGCGTTTCGCCAAGGTTGATGTTCTCGATGCCCGACACTGCGACGAGCTCGCCGGGCCCGGCCGAGTCCACCTCGATGCGCTCGTGGTTCTCGGTGACGAACACCGAGCCGGTGCGCGCCGAGACGATGGTTCCGTCGGCCTTGCACCAGGCAACCGGCTGGTTTTTCTTGATCGTGCCCGATACCACCCGGCACAACGCCAGGCGTCCGACGAAGGGATTGGAGTCAAGGTTGGTCACCCATGCACGCAGCGGAGCCTCGGGGTCGTGGCTGGGCGGGGGCAGGTGCTCGACCAGCGTTCGCACCAGGGGCTCGAGGTTTGCCTCCTGGGTGTTGGGATCGAGCGACGCCGTGCCTGCCTTGGCATTCGTGTAGACGATTGGAAACTCAAGCTGGTGCATCTCAGCCTCGAGGTCAAGGAACAGTTCCTCCACCTCGGACACCACCTCGGCCACCCGCGCGTCGGGACGGTCGACCTTGTTGACAACCAGCACGGCAGGAAGGTCCAGCTCCAGCGCCTTGCGAAGCACGAACCGGGTCTGTGGCAGCGGCCCCTCGGAGGAGTCGACCAACAGCAACACGCCGTCCACCATGGTGAGCGCGCGCTCCACCTCGCCGCCAAAGTCGGCGTGACCCGGGGTGTCGACGATGTTCAGTTTGACCTCGCCGGCCTCGCCCCCGCCATGCTCGGCCGAGAGCGGCCAGCGCACCGCCGTGTTCTTCGCAAGGATCGTGATGCCCCGCTCGCGCTCCTGGTCCATCGAGTCCATCACCCGGGTGGCGTGCCCGTCGGGTGCATCGGTTGGATCGGCCTTGTGGTGTGCGGACATGGCGCCGGCCTGGCCGAGCAGGGCGTCCACCATGGTGGTCTTGCCGTGGTCGACGTGGGCGATGATGGCCACGTTGCGGAAGCCCTCGACGGGCACGGAACGCTCGTGGGCTTCAGCGCTTGTGGGGACGGCAGGGGAGGGTGACGTTGACACTGGGCCTCGACTCAGAGCTTGGACGTCGCTGGCCAGAAAGCAGCGCGCTGGCGACGGTGGGTGTGACCGTTGGAGTGCGGCGCGCGCGACGTGAGATTTGGGGGGTGACCAGCTTAACCGCTGCACACCGTCGACCCGTTTCGCCGTCACCGGGAGCCGCACGTTGGCCTGCAACCCCGCCGCGGCGACGCGATCGTCGAGAACTATCCAGCGTCGGGGGCGGACTCCCGTGTGATCTCCGCCCGGAGCGACTCGAGGTACGGAAGCGCAGCCTGGTCCTTGAGGCGTCCGGCGGCCCGCCTGGAGTCGATGACCGCGTCAAGGTTCGCGACCCGAACGACAAGCCCAGCGGCGATCTTGACGTCGATCGCATCGGCATCTCACTCGGCGAAGCCCTGGCGTGGGTCTGCCGGCCCGAAGGTCAGATCGATGTCTCCGTCACATAGATCACTCCGGCGTCATTCAGGGCGACGGATGTGACGGGGATTGAACGTCACGTGCGTTGGGTGTCGGCGGCGGATGCCTGAATCTCGGACCAGACGCTTACTCCATCGACCAGGGGCTGAACCCGCTCGGTTTAGCCTGAGCCGGTGCAGCATCCCTGGAACACCGCCCTCGTCACCGGAGCATCCAGCGGCATTGGCGCGGCCATCGCACGACAACTCGCCATCGCCGGCGTCGACCTGACGGTCGTGGCTCGCCGCCGAGACCGACTCGACGAACTGGTCACCGGGCTCGCCGGACCAGGTCGGGGTCAGGTTGACACCCTCGTCGCCGATCTGACCAACCCGGCCTCGATGGCTGAGGTCGTCGCCCGTCTCACCGACCCCGACCGGCCGGTGGACCTCCTCGTGAACTGCGCCGGCGTGGGAGCGAGCGGTCCGTTCGCGGAGGGTGACTTCGATGCCTACCGTCAGGTCATCGACCTGAACGTCACGGCGCTGGTCGAGCTCTCGCACGCGGCCGTGACGCCCATGCGTGAGCGGGAACGCGGCTGGATCATGAACATCTCGTCACTCGGCGGGCACGCACCGGGGCCGGGTTTCGCGGTCTACTCCGCCACCAAGGCGTTCGTCACGAGCTTCAGCGAATCGCTACATGAAGAACTCAATTCCTCTCACGTCGTTGTCACGGCGATCTGTCCCGGCGCCACGCATACCGAGTTCGGCGAGACCGGCGGCGCCACCGGCGATGATCTACCAGGGTTTCTCTGGCAGAGCGCGGATCAAGTGGCCACCGAGGCGCTGGTCGCCACCGCCTCCGGCAAGACGGTTCGGGTCACGGGCATGGCCAATCGGGTCTCCGCAGCGATCACGACCGTGTTGCCGCGAACCGCCAACCGCAAGATCGCCGCCCTCGTCGCCGATCGGCTGTGACGGTCACCGATCGAGCACTGAAGTACGTGGCGGGGACGACGATGATCTCATCCGGGTGGATGGCGGACTGCGAATGACCGTTTAACGTCCGCCCATTGCGGGTGACCAGCGGAGGCGTGCTCGATGTCGGCACCCCGCTCGTCCTCAATGACGTCGGTCTACCTCCGGGTAGCCTCCGGCTGAACCGAGCCAATTGCGCGCCGGGTCCCGGTCCACCGTTGGCGGACCGGGCGTGAGCGGTGTCTTTGATGCCGACCAAGACTGCTGGGCTATTCCCGGCGGACGAGCGTTGGTGGGATGTTGACGCCAGTTTCGGAGGGAACGGGTGTGATCGGGGTGAGGTTGGGTGATCGTGGTGGAATGGGCTTCGGCCAGGGGAGGATCGCCCAGCGTTGAAGCTTGCCGCCGACAGGTCCGAGTCGTTGCTGCTCGGGGTCGGTCATGCCGTGGGTTTGGGCGTCGTCGGTGAGCCGTTCGGGGCTGGATTCCGACGGTGTGATCGGTGGTTGGGCGCAGATCGGTTTGCCATTGGCGTTGGTGAACGTCAGCCCGGAGTAGGGGTCGCCATGGATGTGGAGGAGGCCGTGGTGGTGGGCTCGGTGGTGGGCTTTGCAGGCTGCGATGAGGTTGGAGGCATCGGTGGGGCCGCCGTCCTCCCAGTGGATGCGGTGGTGGATCTCCAAGCCGCGGGTGGCGCCGCAGCCTGGTACGACACAGCCGCCGTCGCGTCGGAGCACGATACGGCGGAGCCGGTCGGGGATCGTTCTGGTCTTGCGGCCCAGGTCGACCGGGCGGCCGTTGCGAAACCCGATGGCGACCAGGTTGGTGTCACAGAGGATCTGGCGGGCGATGGCGTGGGGGAGCGGTTCGCTCGATCCGTCGAGGTAGAGGCGCCCGAGTTGGTAGTGGAAGTGGACGAGGGAGCGGTCGGTGGGACGGCCGTCGGCCGTGTCGGCATCGGCGTGGTCGAGCGACCGTCGGGCCAGACCGATGAACGCGTCGGCCCAGGTGAGTCGGAGTTTCTCGTCGGGGTCCTCGGCAGCGTTGAACGCCAAGTCCCTGACCTGTTGGAGGGCGGTTTCGAACAGAGCGCCGTCCTCGGCTGACAGGTTGGCGTTGAGCGACCAGCGGCCATCGCCGTGGAGCCCGAACGACACCCGGTTGGGCGGGTCGGCGGTGGCCGACTCGTTCTGGGGGGCGTCACCTTCGTTGGCCGCGTCGGTGGCCTGCTCGGTCTCGTCGCCGGCTTCACCGGTTGGGTCCAGCCCTGGCTCGGGTTCCGCCTCGTCGTTTGGGGCCGGAACCGCCGGCGTGCATGACCGAAGCTGAGTCATGGTCATGTTGCGGGCATAGCCGACGAAATCGGTTTGGAATTCGGTGGGGACCCGACGACAGATCAGTTGGGCGGCTTCGAGGCTGATCTCTCCGGCGACGAGGGCGTCGATCACCTCGGGGTAGGTGTTGGCCTTCTTGGCGACGGCGATGACCCGGGTGATGTTGGCGGAGGTGGTGGACCAGTGGATCGACAGCCAGTGTTTGGCGGAGAGGATGCCGTCGCTGTTCCACCAGCCGGTTTCGAGGATTCGGCTCATGGCGAGCACCATGCGGCCGTGGGTGGCGTTCACCACGCCGGCGAGCGCTCGCACAGTCTCGTTCAGCTGGGCACCCTCGGCCTCGGTGATTTCACCGGTCGGCCCATCAGTCTTGTAAGCGCAATCGTCATGAAGCTGCGCCACGATCTCGGCATGCAATCCGGTCGGCGGGGCGGCCCAGCCGATTGTCTCGTCGGCCCCACCGGTTGCCCAGTTGGTGAACTGGGTCGCGGATGGTTCGGCGCCGACCGGATTGGCGGATGGGCCGCCGGTTGAAGTTGGGTCGATCGGGGTTGGTTCGCCCGAGATCTCCAAGTCGTACATGTGTTCGAGTATGACGGAAAAGCAGGCCGTCGTCAACCTATTTCTGAAAGTACTTCGGAGCGCGTTCGTGCCGCTACTCACCGTGAAGAGAACGGCGCCGCGGTGCCACGGAACGGATTAGCGAGCAGCCTCCCGACGCTGCCCGGCAGTGCCGCGGGCGCCACCCATCGACCAGTGCGCGGCCACGACGGTGACGACCAGGAGCACTACCGCCCCCGCCTGGTGGGCGACGCCCAACGCGACGGGCACCGCGTGCACCAACGTGAGTGCGCCGGGTAGGAACTGCGCCACCACGGCCACCTTGAGCGCCAACGCGTGGGGCCGTGCCCCGCCCGGTACAACCTGGCTGCCTCTACCAACGCGCCGACGACAACGACCATCGCCAACCAACGGTGCAGGAACTGCACCGCCACGGGCGTCCAGCGGCCGCAATGGAGCCCCGGCCTGATGGCCGGGGGAAGCTGGGGGTACAAGACACGCGCGGCTGACACC
>ERZ1026792.740-NODE-740-length-24469-cov-2.967916_pt1 | contig 24469 bp, 17 predicted proteins | sample MGYA00520884_ERZ1026792 | MGnify/ENA primary metagenome ERZ1026792 (study PRJEB33270, sample SAMEA104284473) | anaerobic digester metagenome | biome: Anaerobic digester microbiome; feature: mesophilic sludge digester; material: Anaerobic digester biomass | place... | reverse complement strand
CAACAGGCACTCGCCACCGCCAGCGCTGGCGGTGGCGAGTGCCTGTTGAGCCAGCTGTCGCGCACGAGCGCGGTCGTCGCCGCGGTCCCGGTCCACGAGGAGCAGCGCCCATCTCGCCTGCGTCGCCGAGAGGAGTGGGGGTGACTCGAGCGCCTCGTGGATGGCGGCCGCCTGTCGGAAGTGGCCGTCGGCAGCATCGAGATCGCCGAGGAAGTGGTCGATCATGCCGAGGTAGTGCGCGATCGCCGGACTGACGGTGATCATCGTCGTCGTGATGTGAGCGGCGAACGGCGACATCAGGCCGCGCAGGTGTTGCGCCGCGCCGACGTGACCGGCGCGCACCGCCGCTTCGGCCCACGACGCGGTCGCCGTCGACCAGGTGTGATCGTCCTTCAGACGGAAGCCGTTGGCAAGGGCGTCGTCGAGCAACTCGAGCGCGGGTTCCAAGGCTCCTGCAGCGACTTGTGCTCGAGCGACGAAGGCGCGGTAGGCCTCCAGCCCGGGCGTGGCGCTGATGGCCTCATCGATCGCCTCGACGAGCTCCTGCAATCGGCCCCGGTGGTCGAAGAGGTTGACGAGTTGGGCGGTGTATATGCCGAAGGCGTCAGGCTCCTCGGCGGCGATGCCGACCTCGAGTGCTCGATCCAGCTGCCGTTCGGCATGGTCCAGGTCGCCGCCAAGCAGCGCGATCCAGACCTCGTGGAATGCCTGGTTCCATCGCAACGCTGCGTGCGGGAGCGCCGCCACGATGGCGCCGGCCGTCGAATGGTGATGCCGGATCTCCTCGAGGTTCCCGCTCTCGAGCGCAACACATCGAGCTTCATCGTGTGCGAAGAAGCGAGTCACCGGGTCGCTCGAGGCATCGGCTCGTTCGCACGCCTCCTTCACCCAGCCGCGTCGCCGGTCGAGCAGCGGCGGTGCCGCCACGCTCATCGACGCCTTGTAGAGCGCATCGACGATCACGCGGTCGTGGCCGCTACGGCGAGCCGTTGCGATTGCCTCCTCGCACAGTGTCAGCCGGTCGGCCAGCGGAAGGCTGAAGACTTGCTCCGAGGCAGCGAGTGAGAGCAGCTCGGCACGTGCGGGGCTCGCTGACTCTTGGAATCGGTCGAGAGCTCGGCGAATAGCGGCGACCCGATCCTCGTCCACGGATCCGAGCGACGAGTGCCATCCCCGGTTGTTCGCCAGGACGGCTTCTACCAGCAGGTTCACGGAATCCGTCTCGTCCGCGAGGTGGGCGGCCCTCAGGAGGGTCTCGCGGTATTCGGCGTGGCCGGTGAGACGCTGGGCGGTGCCGAGGCCGATGAGGAGCTCGATGTGTTGACGTGACGTCGCGTCGACGTGATCGAGCAGCTCCAGGGCTCGGACGTACCAGCGGAGGGCGTCGTGGGGGGCGAGTTGGTCGAGGGCGCGGTCGCCGGCGAGTTGTGCGTAGTGGAGTGCTTTGGTGGTGTCGGCGGGTTGGACGGCGGCTGACCAGTGGTGAGCGAGTTCGCCGGCGCGGGAGGGGTCGTCGCCGTGGACGGCTTCGATTGCTTCGGCGATGGCTCGGTGAGCGCGGGCTCGCCGGGACGGCGACATCGAGTCGTAGAGGGTGCGTTCGATCAATGCGTGAGTGAAGGTGTAGCGGTCGACGATGCCGGTGGCCTGGAGGATGGCGGCGCCGACCGCCGCGTCGCAGCGGTCGATGATGTCGAGTTCGTCGACGCCGGCAGCGACGGCGAGGGTGGTGATGTCGAAGTCGCGCCCTATGACGGACGCGAGGGTGAGGAGTTGGTGGGTGTCATGGCCCAGCGTGGCGACCCGGCGGCCGACGACTTCGGTGACACTCACCGGAAGCCCGACCGTGCTGATGTCCAGGTCGGCGACCCACCGGCCGTTGTCGTCTTGGAATATGGCGCCGGTCTCAGCGAGGTGGCGAAGGATCTCGTTGACGAAGAACGGGTTGCCGTCGGTCTCGGCGAGCACGGCGTTGCGCAGCCCGACACCGGCGTCGTCCATCTGGTGGCCGGCGGTGCGCTCCAAGAGCTCCAGCAGGTCGTCGTCGTCGAGGCCGCGCAGGGCGATTCGTTCCGCTGTGTCGACGCGGTGCAGGGAGGCGAGGAGGTCGCTCATCGGGTCGCCGTCGGCGACGTCGGTGTCACGGAACGTCCCCACGATCAACAGCGGTGCCCTCACCGCGCTGGTCGCGACATGTCGCAGGACCTGGAGGGTCTGCCGGTCGGCCCAGTGGAGATCGTCCAACACCACCAACACCGGGGTCTCGTCACCGGCGCGTTCGAACAGATCGACGATGCAGCCGAGGAGCACGAACCGTTCACCGTCGCCGCCGTCGCCGACCGGCGGGTGGACGTCGGTGCGCCGAGAGAGCATCGGCACGAGCCGGGCGAGGTGCGCTCCACGGTCGGCGACGTGGGCCTGCAGGACAGCGTCGGAGACCGTGGTGACGACTTGAGTGAGGGCTTCGATCCACGGCTGGTAGGGGATCCCGAGATCCTCGTCACACCGTCCGTAGACGACGACGGCACCGTCAGCGTGCACATCGGAGGCGATCCGGGCGGTGAGCGTGGTCTTGCCGATCCCCGGCTCGCCGGACACGAGCACCACCCGGCACTCCGCCTCGCTCGCGCTTCGTTTCCATGCGACGGTGATGCGTTCCCGTTCGACGCTGCGCCCGACGAACCGATCTGTCACCGCCGCCGCCAACCGAGACGGCAAGGCCGCCGCGTCGGCATCGGCTGCAGCCCAGGTCACCCGGCTGGTGGCGACTGGTTCGGTCAGACCCTTCAGGTCGAGCTCTCCCATCGGCTCGAATGCGACGTCCACCCGTGACCCGGTGAGCATTCTGACGATGTCGGTGCACAACACCTCGCCACCGGCGGCCTTCGCACACAACCTGGATGCCTGGACGACAGGCACTCCGAAGAAGTCGCCATCGTCGACGTCGGCGTCACCCACGGCGACTCCGACACGAACGACCAGCGGTTCGACCACGCGGCGGTTCCGGCGAGCGAGGGCACGTTGGATGTCGACCGCCGCGGCGACCGCGTCGGCGGCGCTCGTGAACACCACCATCAGCCCGTCTCCGAGGTTCTTCACCTCGCGGCCGCCCCGCTGATCGACAGCGGCGCGCAAGATGCCGAAGTGTTCGCGGCGCAGCGTCTCCGCCGCCGCCTCACCGACGCGCGACATCAACGCCGTCGAGTCCACGAGATCCGTGAACACCACCGTCACCGTCGTAGTCGCCACACAACCCCCGTCATGTCCTCAGTGATCATCATCGCAGACTGGTGACCACCGAATGAGCGGTGGACGTGAGCAGGTCAAACGGACTGAGCCGGACGTCCCGGACGTGGGAGTGAAGTCTTGAACCCCCTTCCCGCAAGGGAGCGTGGGTTCGAACCCCACCGCGGGCACCACATCTCGGCTGATGTGATGGAGCCGCTTCGCAGCTCGCTTCACCGGTGCACTCGCTGAGCACATCTCGAGGGTGGTCGGTCGCTGAACGTGCTCGGTGTCGTGCGTCAGGCTGTGTTGTTGATCGTCCCACCTGACGTCCATCTGCACGTTGGGCGCTCCGCTGTTCCCAAGCATCCGTTCGGGTTGTGGCGGAGCATGACGCACCTACCCGGTCGAGCTGGCTGGTCCGAGCGAGCTCACGTGGTACGGGCCTACCGACTCACGGCAACAGGCGGCGCTCGAAGGGGTAGTCGTTCATGATCTCGATGCCGGTGTCGGTGATGAGGAGTTGGTCTTCGAGTTTGACGCCTTGGCCGCTGGTGGGTGAGCCGATGTAGCTCTCGACGCAGAAGACCATGCCGGGCTCGAACGCGTCGTCGAGCGGGTAGGGCACGCCGGGGGTGTGGAAGGGGAGGTTGGGGTATTCACCGATCATGCCCAGGCCGTGGCCCACGCAGTAGTAGCGGCTGTCACGGTGTTCCTCGGGGACGGGCCAGGCGTTGCGGGCGACGTCTTCGAAGGTGACGCCGGGACCGATCAACGAGACGTTGTGGCGCAGTTGCTCGTAGGCGCGGCCGTAGAGGGTGCGCTGCTGTGGGGTAGCCGGGCGGTCGCCGGCGAGGAACGTGCGCGAGAAGTCGGCCGAGTAGCTCTCGAACGCGACCGCGTCGGTATCGATGCACACGAGGTCGCCGTCTTGGATCACCCGGGTGCCGCATTCCTGGAAGTAGGGGAAGGTGTTCGGGCCGCTCTCCAGCAACCGGGTGGAGACCAGTTCGCCGTGGCCTGCCAGGAGGCCGCCGACGAATCGGCTCCACAGGTCGATCTCGGTCATGCCCGGCCGCAACGTCGCTTCCATCGCCCGCACTGCGTCGACGGTTCGCCGCGATGCTTCGCGCATGTAGGCGATCTCCAACGGGAGTTTGACTCTGCGGATGCGGCTCATCACCACGTCGGCATCCGTGATCGCGAACCCTGCGGCGCGGAGCGCGTCGACCGCGGGGAACGGCAAGCTGTCGATCGCCAGCCGGTCCGGCTCCCCAACGTGCTCGCGCACCAGTGCGGCGATCTCACCCGCCATCGACGCACACCCATCGGCGACGAAACCGTTGCTGGCGACGTGGCTCAACCCGTGGGCGACGCGGACCTCGTCAATGGTCGGGAGGTCCTTGGCCAGGTGCTCGCCCCCGACGTAGTCGAAAAGAATGATCGGTCCTTCGGCGAACACCAGTAGGTAGCGGGCGGGGACGCACAGGTTGAAGATCGTCATGTTCGTCGCGCCGGTGATGTAGAGCACGTTGAACGGATCGCGCACCAGCATCACGGGGACGTTGAACGTCGTCATGAAACGGCGAGTGTTCGCGAGTCGAGCCTGGTATAGCTCATGGCGGGTGGTCGAACTGTCGAGGTCGACTTCACAACCGGCGCCTGGGGCGGTGGTCATTCGAGCAGCCTCTCTTCCGTGGAGATGGACGGTGGATGGACGGTGGCGGTTGTGGACTTCGAGCATCGTCGCTTGCCCCTGCCGTGCGACCGTACCTGGGTGCTGCCCGCCTCGATGCTCTGGCTGACTGATCCTGACGTGTCGGCATGCCGACATCTCTGCCACGTCAGGGAGGTGGGCCTTCGGCGACGTAGATCGTGCTGTGGGTGTTGTCGCCGATGAGGAAGTTCCAGAAGCTGACGATATGGGCTTCGGCGTGATCGAAGCATGTGTGTAGGTCTGCGAGGAAGTCGGCGTCGGGAGGATCGTTCGACCACAGGGCGAACACGCCGTGGGGTCGGAGGTGCTGTCCGAGGCGTCGCAGCCCGGTGGGGGTATAGAGGCCCGCGTGGCTGGGGTCGAGGAGGTGGCGTGGGGAGTGGTCGATGTCGACGAGGATCGCGTCGTACTGGCGTGGAGCGCTGGGCTGGAGCATCGGCGGGTCGTGGTCGACGAGGGCGAAGAAGTCGCCGTGCACGAGCCGGCAGCGTGGGTCGTTGGTGAGTTCGGCACCGAGCGGGGTGAGGTGTTGGCGGTGCCAGTCGATGACGGCCTCGAGGGTGTCGACCACGTGGAGGGATCGGACGCGCGGGTCGTGCAGGGCGGTGCGTGCGGTGTGGCCGAGTCCGAGTCCGCCGACCACGACGTCGATCGTGTCGTTGGTGACGGCATCGAGGCCGAGTCGAGCGAGGGCTTCCTCTCCGTCGGTGAACAGGCTCGACATGAGCCCGTCGCCGCCGAGCATCACCTCGAACACGTCGATCTGAGTTGTTGGTTCCAGCCGTCGGCGAAGGACGACATCGCCCATTGGTGTGGTCGCCCGGGCGAGCTCTTCGTACGACCGGCTCACGTCGCCGCCGTGGCGGGGAGCGTTGCGATGGTGATGCGCTTGGTGGCTGTGCTGCGAGTGGCCATACCCGAACTGTATCGAAGATCATCGAAGGAATCCATTGACGATCGTCGATCTTGTTGGCATACTCAGTGCATTGACGATCATCGATGTGATGGTCGTGTTCCTGAGGAGGAAAGCCAATGTCCCGTGTCCAGCTCGCTCTCAACGTCGGAGACCTCGATGCGTCGATCGCGTTCTACACCAAGCTGTTCAAGACGCCGCCGGCCAAGATCCGGGAGAACTACGCCAACTTCGCGATCGCCGAGCCGCCGCTGAAGCTGGTGTTGATCGCCGGCCAGGGGGAGCCCGGCTCACTGAACCATGTCGGGGTCGAGGTCGAGTCCACCGACCAGGTCGCGGCCGAAGCAGCCCGCATGCAGGCCGAGGGTGCCACGTGCGATGTGCAGGAGTCGACGACGTGTTGCTTTGCAGTCCAGGACAAGGTGTGGGTGACAGGTCCGGAGATCGCGTGGGAGATCTACACCGTGCTGGCCGATGCCTCCGTGATGCACCCGGCCCAAGGGGAGTGCTGCGCGCCGGTCGAAGCTGAGACCGCCTCTGTCGGGTCGGCGCCACAGAGCTCTTGCTGCTGAGCGGGCGTGTCGATGTCTGGCCGCGTCCGTCAACACTGGCGGCGCGGCCGGCCAGCGACACGCGGGATCAGAGCGCGACGATGCCGGCCTTGAGCGCAGCGAGGCCCGTGGCATTCACGCAGTAGCGAGTTCGCGGGCCTTCGATCTCGCCCTGGATGAGCCCCGCCTCGCGGAGGATGCGCAGGTGCTCGGAGACGGTGGATTGTGCCAATCCCAGTTCGAGTACCACGTCGCCCGTGACGCAGGTGGTGCGTTCGTCGAGCACGCGGATGATGCGAACGCGAGCAGGGTGAGCGAGGGCTTTGGCCATCAGGGCGAGGGTGTCGTCGTCTGGAGCCTCCGCGACCGGCGTCGAGCGGTCGGGTTCGATGCACGAGGCTGTCGGGGCGACCTTGCGGCGTTGTGTCGTGGTCGTCATTGGCGGTGTTCCTCCGAGGCGGGGGTGAGGTCGTTGCCGGTGTAGTAGCGGCGTTTGGCCCAGAGTGCGACGTAGACGAGGCCGACGAGGACGGGGACCTCGATCAGTGGGCCGACCACACCGGCGAGGGACTGGCCCGAGGACACGCCGAAGACGCCGATCGCAACGGCGATCGCCAGCTCGAAGTTGTTGCCGGCGGCGGTGAACGCAGCGGCCGCATTGCTCTCGTAGGGCAGCTTCAGGCGCATGCCCAGGCCGAACGTGCCGAACCACATGATCACGAAGTAGGCCAACAGCGGGAGCGCGATGCGAGCCACCTGCCAGGGCCGGCTGGTGATCTCGTCGCCCTGCAAGGCGAACAGGATCACGATCGTGAACAGCAACCCGTACAACGCGATCGGCCCGATGCGGGGCAGGAACGTCTCCTCGTACCACTCGGTGCCCTTGCGGCGCTCACCGATGGTGCGTGTCAGGTAGCCGGCGACGAGCGGCACGCCGAGGAAGATGAGCACCGACTTCGCAATCTGCCAGATGCTGATGTCGATGCCCTCCGTGTCGAGGCCCAGCCAACCGGGCAGCACCTCGAGGTAGAAGTAGCCGAGCAGGGAGAACACGAGCACCTGGATGAGCGAGTTGATCGCCACCAGCACGGCGGCGATCTCGCGGTTGCCGCCGGCCAGGTCGATCCAGATCAGCACCATCGCGATGCAGGGCGCGAGACCGATGATGATGACCCCGGTGCGGTAGGCGGGGAGGTCGGGCAGCATCAGCCAGGCGAGTGTGAACATCAGCGCGGGGCCGATCAGCCACACGATGAGCAGCGACATGATCACCGGGCGCTTGTCGGCGACTGCGGCGCCGATGGCTCGGTAGCGCACCTTGGCCAGCACCGGGAACATCATCGCGAACAGGCCGACCGCGATCGGCAGCGACACGGTGTCGACCTTCACCTTCTCCAACTGGTCGTTGAGGTCGGGGAAGGCTCGCCCGAGGACGATGCCGGCGATCATCGCCGCACCGATCCACAGCGGCAGCAGCCGGTTGAGCGTCGACAGACGTGCCACCGGTTCCAGCGCGGGAGATGTGTCGTGCGTCGTGGCCTTGGTTTCGCTCACGTGACCTGACTCTCTTCATCGGTAATCGTCGAACAGCGATGAAACTACCGGCAGAAGGTGGACAATCGAACCGTCAGTCGCCGCCCTCGATCGAAGCGAGTGAGACCGAGACGTTCTCTGGCAGTGCCGGCAGGCGCAGGGTGACCAGCCAGGTGAGGGCGACGAACGCAGCGGACCCCCACAGGGCGAGATCCAGGCCGCCCCACAGGTAGAGCATGCCGGAGAGCAGGGTGCCGACCAGGCGACCTGCAGCGTTGGCGGAGTAGTAGAAGCCGACATCGATTGCGACGTCGTCGTCGTCGGCGTAGGCGAGGATCAGGTACGAGTGCAGTGACGAGTTCATCGCGAACACCACGCCGAACACGATGAGACCACCGACGACGGCGGCGGTCGTCGCGACGTCGATTCCTGCGGCAACGGCGATCAGGACCGTGACGCCGAGGAGGATGAGCGCCCAGTGCTGGGCCGCCTTGACCTCGTCGACCTGCGCGCCGCCTCGTCCGAGGACGCGTGGGGCGAACGATTGGACGATTCCGTAGCCGATCACCCACACGGCAAGGAAGCCGCCGACGCCTTGGTTCGACCAGCCGAGCTCGTCGGCGAGGAACACGGGCAGGGCGACCACGAACCAGATGTCGCGGGAGCCGAACAGGAAGAACCGCGCCGCCGACAACCGGTTGATCGACTCCGACTTCGACAGGATCGACCGCAGCGGCGGCTTCTTCTTGGACTTGCCGATGTCCTCGTCGAGGAAGATCAACAGCACGACCACGGTGATGGCGAGCGCGCCGGCCATCGACCACAGGGCGTTGTCGTAGCCGATCCACGACAGCAGCGCGGCGCCGAGGAAGAACCCGACGCCCTTGAGCGCGTTCTTCGAACCGGTGAGGATCGCGACGAGCCGGAACAGGGCGCCGTCACCGTCGCCGGCGACGGTCTTCACCGCGCTCTTGGAGCTCATCTTGGTGAGGTCCTTGGCAATGCCCGACAGCGCTTGCGCGGCCATCACGAACGTGACAGCGAACCACTTCTGCCAGCTGGGTTGCTCGAAGGTGAGCGCGCCGAGCGCAACGATCTGCAGGCCGAGCCCGGCCACGAGCGTGCGGTTGAGGCCTCGGCGGGCGCCGACCCAGCCGCCGAGCAGGTTGGTGAGGATGCCCATGAACTCGTAGGCGAGGAACAAGAACGCGATGGCGACCGGGGAGTAGCCGAGCTCGTTGAAGTGCAGCAGCACCAACATCCGAAGCGCGCCATCGGTGAGCGTGAACGTCCAGTACCCGAAGGTGACCAGGGCGTAGTTGCGCAACTTCACGCGCGGGCCTCATCCAGCGAGGCTGCGACCTTGGCGGTGAGCTCGACCATCCGGTGCGCGTAGCCGTACTCGTTGTCGTACCAGATGAGCACCTTCACCAACCGTCCGTCGACGACCATGGTCGACGGCCCATCGACGATTCCCGAGCGGGTGTCGTTGGTGTAGTCGGCCGACACGAGTGGCCGATCCTCGAACCCGAGGATGCCTGCCAGCGGCCCGTCGGCGGCGGCGCGGAGCAGGCCGTTGATCTCGTCGACGGTGACGTCGCGGGTCATCGTGAACACGGCGTCTGTCAACGATGCGTTGAGCAGCGGCACCCGCACGGCGATGCCGTTCAGCTTGCCGGTGAGCTCGGGGTAGATGAGCGTGATCGCCGTCGCCGAGCCGGTGGAAGTGGGGATCAGCGAGTTCAGCGCGGAGCGTGCCCGTCGCAGGTCTTTGTGCGGTGCGTCGACGACGACCTGGGTGTTGGTGACGTCGTGCATCGTGGTGATCGCGCCGCGTTCGATGCCGATCGACTCGTGCAGCACCTTCACCACCGGGGCGAGGCAGTTCGTGGTGCACGAGGCAGCGGTGACGATCCGATGCACCTCGGGGTCGTAGAGATGATCGTTGCAACCCATCACCACGTTGAGCACGCCGTCGCTCTTCACCGGAGCCGCCACGACGACCTTGCGTACCCCGCGCTCGAAGTAGGGCTCGAGCAGCTCGTTGGTGCGGAACTTGCCGGTGGACTCGATGACGACATCGACGCCGATCGCCTCCCACGGGACAGCCCCCGGCGTGGTGTGCTCGGAGAACGACACCGGCGAGCCATCGATGGTGAGACCGGGCCCGTCGACGGCGACGGTGCCTTGGTAGCGACCGTGGACCGTGTCGAACTCGAGTAGGTGGGCGGCGGTCTCGTTGCCGCCTTTGTGTTCGTTGACGTGGACGAGCTGGAGGTCGGGATGGTGGCGCAGGGCGCGTATGGCGAGGCGCCCCATGCGGCCGAAGCCGTTGATGCCGATGCGGGTGGTCATCGTGTGTCCGTTCAGATGGGGGAGGAGTGCGAGATGAGGGAAGCGATGCGAGTGTCGAGGTCGGCCAGCGCGTTGTCGAACGCGGCGGGCCTGCCGGTCTCGACGGGGTCGGGGATCGACCAGTGCCACCAGCTCGGGTCGGGATCGAGCTCCTCGTGCGCCCGATCGCACACCGTGACGACCTGCGTGCCATCGGGGATCTCGCCGACCAGGCGCGGCACGGCATCACCGAGGGACAGACCCGCCCGCCGAGCCGCCGCCAATGCTCCGCGGTGGACTCGTGGCGCAGGGTGCGTGCCGGCCGACTCGGCTGGCCGGTGGGTGCGTGCCATCCACAGTGCCGCCGCGAGCTGCGAACGGGCCGAGTTGTGGCTGCACAGGAACAGCACCGCGCCACTCGGGAAGGTGCCGCGGACCTCGAGCCGCGCAAGCGGCTCACGAACCAGTCGCACGTACTTGCGGCGACCGTCACCGGCCGACACGAACCGCACGATCAGCCCGACGTCCTCCAGCACCGTGAGATGGTGCGCAAGCAGGTTCGACGGGATGTCGAGCCGTTCGCCGAGCTCCTTCGGTGACCGGTCGCTCACCGCCAGCTCGTCCACGATCGCGAGCCGGGCCGGCTCACCGAGCGCTGCGTGCATCGCGGCTCGTGTTGTGATGTCGTCATTGATTGGGTGATGGCGTGTGTTCACCGCGACACCGCCCGATCGGCCGGAGTCGTGGCCGCACATGAAGAGCACCGACGGCTGAGCGAATGCTCCGCAGGAAGCGAGTCGAGTGGTCTCTTGCGCATCATCAGCCTCTCCGTCGCGTGTGACACGACCATAACCACTCACTCAGAGTTGAGGCAACTATGAGTGAGTGATCTTGCTAAACAGTTGGCAACAGGGCTGACCGTCACGACTCCTCAGAGCGAACGCACCCGCCCTCACTCGATGATGCTCGCCAAGCGCTCATCGAGGTCGTCGAAGATCGCTGCGACGGTGGCGTCATCGTCTGCGCCGGCGAGGCTGACCACGGCAATCGTGTCGCCGTGTCGGATCATGCCGAAGGCTTGGGGTGCTTGGAAGCTGAACGTGGCCGAGCTGACAGTTTGATGGCGCCACGCGACCGTCGGTTGCGGCGTCGCAGCAGTCGGCCCGCCGGCGTCGACGATGGTGATGTCACTGATCCCGGACAAGACGCGAATGCCCTCCTGCCAGCACGTCGCCACCTGTGCTGGCGAGGTGTTGAACGATTGCCAAAGGCGGTCGGCCCCCGCTGGGGTGAGTGCGAACACGATCACGCTGCGCAGATCGGTCGGAAGCGCGCCGAGGTACTGGATGTTGCGCACGGCGAGCTTGTCGGCCGACGCGACGTTCCATGCCGGATCGACGTCGGCACAGCCACCGGTCGCTTCGATCGCACGCCACGCTGCGGCCGGCGGGGGTGTGCCCTCGGCTTCGACCTTCGTGAACCCGGCGCCGAGCTCGGCTGGTGGCTCGAAAGCGGTGAGCAGCATTGCCGGTGAGGCCATCTCGTCCGGCACCAGTGTCGTGTCGGCCGCTGAAGTGGGTGGAGTTGTCGACGAAACCGCTGCAGTGCTCGCTGTGGCCGCTGCCGTTGCGGGAATGGTGATGGGCGCTGACTGCGGTGCCGTTGCATTGCTGTCTTCCTCCGCACAGGAGGTACCGAGCAGGGCCAGTACAAGGATCGTCATGGACGTGATGGGGATGTGGTTTCTCATGCGCCCAGCATCCGCAACGCCGCTTGCAGAACGCTGGCACGCGGGGCCAGTGCGGCCTGGAAACCCCACCCACTTTCCCGGTGCAGCCAGGGGTTGTTCGGTTGCACGCGAACTGCAAGCACCACGGCGTACCGTTCGAACACGGAGGTGAGGCGTGGAGCTCCAGGTGCTCGGGCCCGTCAGGGTCGTCGACGGTGACGAGGAACTCGGGTTGGGCGGCCCTCGCCAGCGACGGTTGTTGGCCGTGCTGGTGCTGGCGGACGGCCGTCCGGTCTCGGTCGACTCGATCGTCGACGCCGTGTGGGGTGACGGTGAGGCTCCCGATGGAGCGGCCAAGACCCTGCAGTCATACGTCTCGCGCCTGCGCGCAATCATTGGCGAGCGAACACTGCGGACGACGCCAGGGGGCTACCTGCTCTCCCTCGACCACGTCTGCGTCGACGCTCGCGAGTTCGAAGCATCGCTGCTGGCGGCCCGCCAGGCCCAGCCGCTCGATGCGCTCGAGACGCTCGGCATGGGCATCGCCCGCTGGCGTGGGCGCGCGTTCGCCGAGTTCGCGGATGAAGGCTGGTGCCGCCCGACGGCCTCTCGTCTCGAGGAACTCCGGCTCACGGCCGAGGAGCAGCGCTGCCAGGCGCTGCTCGATCTCGGCCGGCACGGCGATGCGACAGCTGAGCTCGAACGCCTCGTCGCCGAGCATCCGTTGCGGGACAGGTTTCGGGGCCAGCTGATGCTCGCTCTGCATCGCTCCGGCCGCCAAGTGGAGGCGCTCAGGGCGTTCCAGGCCTATCGCCACTACCTCGCCGACGAGGCCGGTCTCGAGCCGACCGGCGAACTCGTCGAGCTCGATCAACGGATCGCCATCTCCGATCCTTCCCTGCACGCCGTCGCCACGGGAAGAGCGGCGCGCGGTTACGTCTTGATGGACACACTGGGCGAGGGGGCATTCGGAACGGTCTATCGAGCCGTCCAGCCGTCGGTTGGACGGGAGGTGGCCGTCAAGGTCGTGCGCGCGGATCTGGCGGACGACCCGTCGTATGTTCGCCGGTTCGAGGGCGAAGCGCGGGTGGTGGCCCGGCTCGAGCACCCGCACATCGTGCCCCTGTACGACTTCTGGCGTGAGCCAGGCGGCGCGTACCTCGTGTTCCGACTGCTGAAGGGCGGCAGTGTCGAGGACGCACGCGGCCAGGCGTGGCCGCTCGAGCGAGTCAGTCAGCTGATCGGCGAGATCAGCGGCGCCCTCGCGGTGGCCCATCTCGCCGGCGTCGTCCATCGCGATGTCAAGCCGGCGAACCTGCTCTTCGACGAGGCTGGCCACACATATCTCGCCGACTTCGGGATCGCCGTGAACGATCTCGGCGCCGAGCACTCACACACTGTGCGCTCGGCGGGCACCCCGCTGTATGCCAGCCCCGAGCAGATCCGCGACGGGAGGGCGGGTCCGCGTTCGGATCAGTACTCGCTCGCCGTCGTGGCGTGGGAGCTGCTGGCCGGGCGATCTCCGTTCGAGGGGAGCCGGGCCACCGATGTGGTGCGCGACAAGCTTGCCCGCGGCGTGCCCGAGCTCGGCCAGGTGCGAGGTGACCTTCCTGCTGCAATCTCCACGGTGCTGCAGCGGGCCACGAGCATCCATCCGGAGGACCGCTATGGCGACATGGCCGAGTTTCTCGTCGCCTGGACCGAAGCCGTGCACCGAGCGCCCGCCATCCGGACCGGCGACCTCTTCGCGCCCAACGACCCGACCGCTGCGCGGCCGAACGTCGCGACGGTTGGGCTCAATGAGCTCGCACTGGCCAACCCCTACAAGGGTCTTCGAGCGTTCGACGAAGGCGACGCGGCACACTTCTTCGGTCGCAGCCGCGACGTCGACAACCTCGCCACCACGGTCGCCGAGCACCGATTCGTTGCCGTCGTGGGGCCATCTGGCTCCGGCAAGAGCTCGCTGGTGCGGGCCGGCCTGATTCCTCGTCTGCGGGCGGCAGGAACCTTGGTGACCACCACCGTGCCGGGCGCTCGGCCGCTCGACGAGTTGATGCAGTCGCTGCTGCGGGTGGCGATCGATACGGCGCCGAACCTGCGCGAGCGGCTGGCCGACCCGACGCAGGTTCCGGAGTTGCTCGAAGAGCTGCTGCCTGGCGGCGAACTGGTGCTGGTGATCGACCAGCTCGAAGAGCTGTGGACCCAGGCGGACCGAGCAGAGCGCGACGAATACCTGGCCACGTTGCACGCGGCGGTGACGCACGAGGGTCATCGTGTGCGGGTGGTTGCGACCATTCGCGCCGACTTCTATGACCGCCCCCTCGCCGATCGCCTTCTCGGTCCGTTGATCGGGGCGACCGTGGCAGTGACGCCACTCGATCCGAGCGGGCTGGTCGAGGCGATCGCCGCGCCGGGTGCGTTGCAGGGTGTACGTGCGGAGGCGGCGCTCGTGGCCACCCTCGCCCACGAGGTTGCCACCGAACCCACCAGCCTGCCGCTGCTGCAGTACACGCTCACCGAACTGTACGAGCGGCGGAACGGGTCGGCCCTGACGCTCGCGGCATACGAGCAGCTCGGCGGCCTCGGTGGTGTCCTCCAGCAGCGGGCCGAAGCGGTGCTGGCCGAACTCGGCGACTCGCACACGCACAGCGTGCGGCAGCTGTTCGGCCAGCTCGTGACACCGGGCGAGGCCGGCACCGACACCCGTCGCAGGACGCGCCGGGCCGATGTGGCGGCAGTGCCCGTGGAGGTGATCGAAGCGCTCGGTGCGGCCCGACTGCTGACGTTCGACGTCGACCCGCGCGATCGCGAAGGCACGGTCGAGATCGCCCATGAGGCGCTTCTGCAGCACTGGCCGCGGTTGCGCAGCTGGCTGGACGAGGATCGCGAGCGGCTGCGCCAGCATCGGGGGCTGAGTGCAGCCGCGCAACGCTGGGACGCCGACGGCCGCCTCGACGCCGACCTGCTCCGCGGGCAGCGGCTGACCGATGCGCTGTCGACGTGGCCGACCGCCGACCCCGCGCTCCCCGTTGTCGAACGGGCCTTCCTTGGGGCCTCGTCCGACCGTCAACGCCGGATCAGCCGGCGCCGTACCGCGTCGCTCGTCACCCTTGGTGCCCTCACGCTCATCGCCCTCGTAGCCGCGCTGGTCGCAGTCTCCTCGAGTCGACGTGCCGACCGGAATGCTCGGGATGCGACGGTGAACGCCGAGTTGGCGCGACAAAGTGCGGCGACGGCCGACGAGCGCGCCGACGATGCGGCGGCCAGCGAACGAGAGGCCATCTCGGCGCGCGACGAGGCGGCACTGCGGAGGCTGGCGGCCGACGCCGTTGCGCTTTCGCCGACGCAACGTGAACTGAGCCTGCTGCTCGCTGTCGAGGCGTATCGCCGCGAGCCAGGGGTCGCCGGCGAGAGTGCCCTCGCTGCCGCCTTGACGGCTCAGCCCGGGGTCATCAGCTCCGCCGACATCGGAGTTCGCGGCGTGCAGTCGCATGCTGCGATCGCCGCCCGAGCGGGCGTGATCGCCGTGACCGTGGACGGTGACGGCATCGAGCCGGCCGTGGTGCTGCTCGACGCAGCAACGCTCACCCCTACCGGCACGGTGGCCAAAGGTGAGGCCGCAGGCGCCGTCGCGGTGCGACCCGACGGAGGTGAGATCGCGACGTCGGGCACCAACGGCATGGTTCGGCGGTGGAATCCTCACACCGGAGCGCAGATCGGTGGCGATCTCCCGACCGCCCCACCGATCGTCGGTGCCTGGCCGATCGCCTACCTGCCTGACGGGAGCCTCATGGTGATCTCGTTCGGCACGTTGTCGGTGTATGCGCCAGGTGCCGATACGCCGGAGCGCTCGATCGCTCTGCCAGGAATCGGCTGGGATCTGGCTGTCAGCCCGTCGGGTACATCGATCGCCGTGTCGGTGGTGGTGGAACTGCGCGTCGAGAACCAGTTGGTGGTGTTCGACACCAGCACGTGGTCGGGTGAGCCGGTGCTGTCCGGCTCGCTCGACGTGCTGTACAACGTCGGATTCCGCGACGACGCCACGGTGCTGGCCACCACACTGCCCGAGGCGGGCCCGGCGCGCCTGTATGACGTCGACCTGCTCGACGCGACGCAGCGGAGTGTGGAGTTGCCGAGCCTGCCGTTCTCGATGACCGTTCTGCGTGACGGTCGAGCGCTCGTCACCGACCTCGGTGGCCACCTGGTCGTCGATACCGAGCTACGCGTCGGGCCCAAGTCGTCGACCACCGGTCCGTTCGCCGAGCTCGAAGACGGTCGGCTGGTGGCAGCCAATCGCGGCGGGCTCGTCGTCGTCGACCCTGCCGAGCGGTCATCGGTCGCGCAGGTGCTGCACGTCGACGATCATCCGCTCCAGGGTCACGTCGCTCTGGGTAGCGGTGGCTCCGTGCTGCTCGTCGACACCCCCGATGGTGTGCAGCGCTACGACGCTTCGGCGCTCTCACCGATCGGTGCGCCGGTGCGGTTGCCGCTCGACGGCGTCGATGGCAAGTTCGCTCTCTCACCCGACGGGCGTTGGATCGCCGCGACCGGGGCGACGGGAACACAGGTCTTCGACGCCGCGAGCGGCGTGGCGAGGTGGCCGACCAGCGGCCCCGGCGACTTCGTCCGCCCGGTGTTCTCGCCGGATGGCTCGATGCTGGTCGTCGCTGGTCGACAGGGCACCATCTTCGTGCTCGCGGCGGACGATGGTCGAGAACTGTGGTCGACAGCGCTCGGCGCCGGCGCGGTGTTCCGTACGACCTGGAGTGCCGATGGCAGACACATCTCGCTCTGGGCGTCGGCGATCGGTCGGCCGGTGCTGCTGGATGCGGTGACGGGAGGCGTGGAGCGCGACGCCGACATCGGATCGGCGGCCGTCGTCTCGCCGGATGGGTCGCAGCTGGCGGTCGTCGGTAGCGGTGCCGACTTGCGCCTGGTGGCGCTCGACGGCAGTGGGACGAGAGTGCTCGCAGGTGGTGCAGGGTTGATCGACGCTGTCTTCTCCGCGGATGGCCGCACGATCATCGGGTTCGGGTTGCGCGGCGAAGTGCGGATCGTCGACGTGGCCAGCGGCGATCAACTCGGGCCGGCGCTCGTCGTGGCCGACGAGTTCACCAGCGACGTCTCGACCACTCTGGTCGGGACGAGGCTCGTGGTCGGTGGCAGCGAGCGCGCTGTCGTCGCCTACGAGCTCGACCCGGATCGACGAGCCGAGCTGGCCTGCGCAGTGGTCGGCCGCAACCTCACCCGTGCCGAATGGGACCGGTACCTCGACGGCCTCGGCGACGACTATCGGGCCACATGTCCGGAGTACCCGGCACCGTGAACGTTCCATGCGTGGTCGTGCGTGAGCCGGGCCGTGTGCCGCTGCACCTGCTCATCATCGAGCCGGTCGAGCTGGGGCGAGACTGCGCCGGATTGATCATCACCGACCCGGGGGTGTCTCGCCGACATCTGCTGTTGCGGCCCGACGGTGACGCGGTGACGGTGGCCGATCTCGGTAGCACGAACGGGACGACCATGGACGGCGCCGCTCTCGCAGGCACGCCATGCCGCCTCGGAGTCGACCAGGTTGTTCGGCTGGGTGCCACCACGATCGAGCTGCTCGACCGGGTGTCATCGGGACGGGATGCTGCCGCGATCGGAGCGCGGCAGGCGGACCCGCGTGCCACGTCGATCGATCTGGTGGCGGCTGCCGTGCAGGGTGCTCGACCGCGGCTCCCCGTCGCCGGCAATGGCACCGTCACCATCGTGTTCAGCGATATCGAGGGCTCGACCGCTCGCGCAGTCGAGCTGGGAGACGATGCCTGGATGAACGTGCTGCACATCCACAACTCGATCATGCGCCGCCAAGTGGAGCGGCACGGTGGGATGGAGGTGAAATCGCAAGGTGACGGCTTCATGCTGGCGTTCTCCTCGGCCCGGGCTGCGATCGACGCAATGGTCGAAGCGCAGCGGGCGCTGTCGGCGTGGGCTGCTTCCAATCCGTCCAGCGCGGTGCGGGTACGGATTGGCATTCACACCGGCGAGGCGATCCGCCGCCAGGACGACTTCCATGGCCGCCACGTCGTCATCGCCGCTCGGGTTGCCGGGCAAGCGACCGGCGGCGAGATCCTCGTGTCATCGTTGGTGCGCGAGATCGTCGAGACCCGCGGTGATCTCCGGTTCGGGGAGGAGCGTGACGTCAGCCTGAAGGGCCTCACCGGCAGCTGGCGGGTGTCGCCGCTGATCTGGGCGAGCTGACCGCGATCTGGGCGTCATCCGTCGCGGCTCGGCCTCCGGGCGTGATCCGTCCCGGGTTGCGAGACAAGTCACGCCCAGTTGGTGCGCATCGCCGCGCCGCGTCCTTCCGAGTTCAGGGTGCGTGACCGGGCCGGGCGCGGCGACGCCGCTCGGCTCGGTTCAGGGGTGCGGGTGCGGCCGGCGTGGGGTCGGGCCGATCGAGGCGGCGTACCGCCGGTGCGTGGCACTCGCAGTACGCGCTGTTCGGGAGGAGCACCTGTAGCACCTGGCCGGGCTGGGGGAGCGTGCCGTAGCGGGACGCCCACGCGCCGAAGTAGTCGGCGTGGAGGTGGTTCGCGTGCACTTCGACGCAGCGCACCCCTCGGGTGGATGGCCGATCGAGTGCGGGCCGCCCGCTGGCGGCGATGCCCTGGGCGAGTTCGTTGATCAACCGATGCTGGTGGCGGCGATCGACGTCGACGACGATGAGCTCGGGATGGCCGAAGCGCTCGACCAGCCCGATGGTGTAGCTGAACGCACTGTCGTCGTCGCCGACCTGGACGACGGCCCAGCCGTGGATGCTGATCGTCAGGCTGAGCGCCTGCATCGCTGATTCATGGGAGTAGCCATCACATTGGAGACACATGTCGGCATGGTGAACGAGGGGTGTGACGCGGTTTCGGCGTCGGCGTCGGCGCCCACAGCTGGCCAGCTGCTGCCGCGGGCGTCATGGCGCCATCAGGTTGCTACTCGCGTTCGAGCGAGACCGCCATGCCGGGCAGCGACACCCAGGGTTGCCGGTCGACGCACCACACCTCAACGGTTGGCAGCACGGTGGACTTGTCGTCGAGCGTGCCCGCCTTGACCGCGATGACGCCGGGCGACAGCGCGAGCTCGGACACGATCGGCGACCCACACGAGCCGCAGAAGCGGCGACGCACGTAGACGGCATCACCTCGCTCGCCGGTCTCTTCGTAGGTTCGCAGCTCGCCGTTGACGGTGAGCTGCGACTCGTGGGCCACGAGGTTGACCGAGAAGGCACCGCCGCTCTGTCGTTGGCAGTGATCGCAGTGGCACACCGCAGTCGCGATCAGATCGCCGGCCAACTCGTAGGTCACTTCACCGCACAGACAACGTCCCGTCAGCATCGGGCCACGGTACTCGGCTTGCACGGGCCGGGTACGCACGGTGAGCGGTCAGTTCTTGCTGAGCTCGCCGCTGCAGCCTGCCGGATGATCATGCGTCGGGCTGCAGTCGGCTCGTGGCCTCGGGCCGAGTTAAGTTCGGTCGATGCTGTCGCTCGATCTTGATGCTGCACTGTTGGCTGCGCACGACTCGTACGCGGATCGTCGGCCGCGTTCGGCGGCCTTGGCCGCGGCCGCGGCGAAGGTGATGCCTGGTGGCAACACCCGCACGGTCCTGCACTTCGACCCGTTCCCGTTCCGTGTCGAGCGCGCCGAGGGCTCGGTGCTGGTCGATGTCGACGGCCATCGCTGCGTCGACCTGCTGGGCAACTACACGGCCGGCCTGTTCGGCCACCAGGTGCCGGCGGTGCGCGACGCGATCGTCGCCCAGCTGGATCGCGGCTGGGCGATCGGGGCCACCCATGCGTTGGAGATCGAGCTGGCCGAGCTGGTCTGCGGCCGATTCGAGTCGGTCGAGCAGGTGCGCTTCACGAACTCCGGCACGGAAGCGAACCTGATGGCCATCGGCACGGCGCTCCACGTCACCGGCCGGCCCACGGTGCTGGTGTTCGAGGAGGGCTACCACGGTGGCGTGCTCAGCTTCGCCCACGGCATCGGGCCACTGAACGTGCCGCACGACTTCCTCGTCGTGCCCTTCAACGACCTGCCCGCTGTGGAGGCCGCGTTCGCTGCACGCGGTGCGTCCATCGCCTGTCTGGTCGTCGAGCCGGTGCAGGGCTCCGGTGGCTGCATCCCGGCCGAGCCCGGCTTCCTTGCCGCATTGCGCCGGCTGTGCACCGAGCACGGCACCGTGCTGATCTTCGACGAGGTGATGACGTCTCGCCTGCACCCAGGCGGCGCGCAGGCACTCTTCGGCGTGCTGCCCGACATGACCACGCTCGGCAAGTACCTCGCGGGCGGCATGACGTTCGGCGCGTTCGGTGGTCGCCGCTCGATCATGGCCGCGTTCGACCCTGCGCAGGGCGGCGCACTGTCACAGGCGGGTACGTTCAACAACAACGTCGTGTCGATGGCGGCCGGTGTTGCGGCGCTGCGCGACGTGCTCACCCCGCAGGCGTTGATCGCGCTCAACGACCGTGGCGACGAGCTGCGCGACCGGCTGAACGTGACCTTCGCCGGCGCGGGACTGCCGATGACGGTCATGGGTGTCGGCTCGATGATGAACGTGCACACCCCCGACGACCGGTGGGTGGCGCTGTTCTTCCACGCCATGCTGGCTGCGGGCTTCTACCTCGCACGGCGCGGAATGATCGCGCTCGCGCTCGACGTGACCGACGAGCAGCTCGACGCGTTCGCCGCGGCCGTGGAGCGATGGGCAGCGGACCCGGCCGGAGCCGGCCGATGAACGGGGCAGAGAGCCTGCTGCAGACCCTCGTCAACGCCGATGTGGAGGTCTGTTTCGCCAACCCTGGCACGTCCGAGATGCACTTCGTCTCGGCCATCGACAGAGTGCCGGGCCTGCGGCCGGTGCTTGGCCTGTTCGAGGGTGTGGTCACGGGCATGGCTGACGGTTACGCCCGCATGACCGGCAAGCCGGCCGCGACGCTGTTGCATCTCGGGCCCGGGCTCGCGAACGGTCTCGCGAACCTCCACAACGCGCGTCGGGCTGCGTCGCCGGTGGTCAACATCGTCGGCGACCACGCGACCTACCACCAGCAGTACGACGCGCCGCTGGCATCCGACATCGTCGGGTTCGCCCGCCCGGTGTCGGGATGGGTGCACAGCTCGCGCAGCGCCGGGCAGTTGGCGGCCGATGGCGCCCGTGCGGTGCAGGCTGCCCGGCAGCTGCCGGGCCAGGTCGCCACGCTGATCGTGCCCGCCGACGTCGCGTGGCTCGAGGCCGAGCATGCGGCGCCGGCGTTGCCGGTGCCGGTGCCGTCGTCGGTGCCCGATGCCGCGGTCGGTGCCGCCGCCTCGGCGCTGCGGTCGGGGCGACCGGTGGCGCTGTTGCTGCGCGGTGCCGCGCTGCAGGGCGAGGGGCTGCTCGCCGCCGGCCGCATTGCCGCGGCAACCGGTTGTCGCCTCCTGTGCGACACGTTCGCGCCGCGGCTCGAGCGCGGCGCCGGACGCGTGGTCATCGAGCGGCTGCCGTACTTCGCCGAGCAACTCGTCGACACGCTCAGCACGGTCGAGCACCTGGTGCTCGTGGGCGCCACCCCGCCCGTGGCGTTCTTCGCCTATCCCGGCAAGGCCAGCTGGTGTTCGCCAGCCGGCTGCAGCATCACGCACCTTGCGCACGCGCACGAGGATGGGGTCGCCGCACTCCAGTCGTTGGCCGACGCCTTGGGTTCTCCCCGCGAGGGCCTGCCGCTCGCGCCGTTGAGCGTGACCGATGGCGTCTCGGGCGCATGGGACCAGTTCGGCATCGGCCGGTCGGTGGCGCGGCACCTCCCCGAAGGCGCCATCGTGTCCGACGAAGCGGCCACCTCATCGCTCGGTCCTGCAATCGCGCTCGCCACGGCAGCTCCTCACGACGTGCTGTCGCTCACCGGCGGCTCGATCGGGCAGGGCATGCCGCTGGCCGCTGGTGCAGCCGTGGCCTGCCCCGATCGCAAGGTCGTGTGCCTGCACGGCGACGGTGGTGCGATGTACACCGTGCAAGCGCTGTGGACCCAGGCGCGCGAGCAGCTCGACGTCACCACGGTCATCTTCGCCAACCGCAGCTACGCCATCTTGAACATCGAGCTGATGCGCGTGGGGGCCGAGGCCGGGCCGGGGGCACTGTCGATGCTCGACATCGGCAACCCGACACTCGACTGGGTTGCACTCGCCGCGGGCATGGGCATCGAGGCCGTGCGAACGGAGTCGCTCGAGGCGTTCGACGCAGCGTTCGCAGCCGCCATGCGCGCGACTGGCCCGCATCTGATCGAAGCGGTGCTCTGACCCAGACAAGACGTCGCGTCAGTCGAGACCGGCAGGGCGCCAGGACGCGCGGTCGGGGTGATCGGCCGGTAGCGGCAGTGCTTCCACCGAACCGGTGCGTGCACTGCGGTACCACGCCGTGACCAACTCGAGTGATGCCTGTGCATCGTCGAGGGTGATCGGGAACGGCCGGTCGTCGCGCAGCGCATCCACGAAGCCCTGGAACTGCCCGGTGAACAGCGGCTTGGTGGCGGCCACGTCGGTGAACACGCGCTCGGCGGCCTCCGCCATGGCCGGCTTCTTGAAGTCGAACGACCACGGGCCCGCAGCCGGGTCGTACGGCGACGTCGACGACTCGATGGTGACATGCTCGAAGCACCACACCAATCGGCTCGATTCGGTTGCCGCGCCGAGGCTGACGTTCATCGACACCAGCCCACCATCGAGCGTGCGGCCGACGGCGACCGCGCAGTCCTCCGTCTCAATCTCGTTGACGCGTGTGGCCGTGAGCGCGCGCACTTCCGCCAGCGGGCCGCCGATCCAGGTGAGCAGATCGTGGATGTGGATCGAGTGGGTGAGCACCGACCCGCCGCGCTCGCCCTTCCAGGTGCCACGCCAGGGCGCCTCGGCGTAGTAGCCGCGTCCGCGGCGCCACCACGTGGAAGCAGAGGCCGTGTACAGCCGGCCGGTGAGGCCCGCGTCGACCAGCGCGCGTGCCCGCAGCGCGCCGTCACCGAAGCGGTACTGCAGGACTGGCATCAGCCTGGCGCCCGATGTGGCCAGTGCTCGTTCGGTCACCACGCGGAGGCGGTCGCACGCCGCCACTGAATCCACCAGCGGCTTTTCGCAGATCACGTGTGCGCCGGCGGCGAGGCATTGCTCGATCTGCGCTTCGTGCATCGATGGCGGGGTGCACAGGTCGACGACGTCGACCCCTGCGGCCAACAACGCGTCGAGCGAGTCGACCGCCGGTACCCCCCAATCCTGCGCGGCACGTGCGCGGCGTTGCTCGTCGACGTCGGCGATCATCGTCACCGACGCGCCCTGCACCTCCAGCCAGCTCAACAGGTGCATCTGGCCGATGCCGAGGCCGACCACACCGACCCGCAGATCGCTCATGACTCACCCCATCGGGTTGCTGCCTGCTGCGCGCGCAGGACGAGATCGCACACGGCCACCACGTGCGCCTGCGACATCAGCCGCTCGCCGCCGTCGGCGAGGTCGGCGAGGAACTGCTCGGCCCAGTCGACCGGACGATTCGACACGTCGACGCGACGCGTGCCGGCGGCATCGACGACGAAGAGATGCTCGGCGCCCGGCTGACCCGCGACATCGACATTGGCCCGCGCCTCGATCACTCCCTCGGTACCGACGATCGTGAGCCGCACGTCGCCCCACGTGCCGAGCCCGTCGGCCGTGAGGTAGTCGAGCCGGTGGTCGCCGACGACGCCGTTCGCGACCAGGGTCATCGAGCCGACATCTTGCATCGCTGGATGGTCGGGGCACGCCGCGTTGCCCACGGCGGCGAGCCGAACTTGCGCGGGTGCCGGTGGCCCATCGGCGCCCACCGCGACCGCGAGGAACTGGTCGGCCTGATGCGACCCGATGTCGACGAGGATGCCGCCGGTCGCGGTGTCGTCCCAGAACCACTCCGGCCGATGCTTCGCGCTCAGCAGGTGCGGGCCGGCACCCACCACGTGCACGACCTTTCCGACGGCGCCCGATCGCGCCAAGGCCACTGCTTCGCCGATGGCCCGGTTCTCGAAGCGCTCGGAGAACAGCACGGTCCACGGCCGCCCGCGCCGCTCGCCGATCGCCGACCGGACCTCGTCGAGCTGGGCGCGGGTGGTGACGCCGGGCTTGTCGCTGAGCACGTGCTTGCCGGCGCGGAGCGCGGCGACCGCGACCGCGGCCCGCTCGCACGGGATGCCCGCGAGCACGACGCTGGTTCGCCGCACGGGTGGTACTTGGACTTCTGACGGCCCGGTGACGGAGCCGTTGTGGGTGGCTGATGACCACCGATGACTTCATTCACATGGAGAAGCCCTCGTTCGCTTGTCGGGCGGGTAGCGAGGCAAGGCTTGGCAGGCACCGGCAGGGTCGGGCTGGGTCCGGCGAGGCTGAGCGGGGCATGGCAGGGCCGCGTTGGGTCAGGTGACTGCCGGGCAAGGCCCGGCA